>OKKI01000052.1_pt1 | contig 31192 bp, 19 predicted proteins | sample 1609761 | NCBI WGS metagenome assembly OKKI01 (sample SAMN04436590, study PRJEB24849) | human gut metagenome | biome: human gut; feature: NICU; material: stool | host: Homo sapiens | place: USA: Saint Louis, MO | collected 2009-10-29
TAAAATCAACCAGCGTGACGGAGGTAAAATCACCAATCAACTGGTTGATTTGCGGATGGATCGGCTGGCGATTGAAGAACGTCAGGTTCAGCGTAAATGTTGTGGTACGGCTCCAGCGCTCAAGGGTGGCGGCAAACAGCGTGAGCAGCGCGGCAGACGGTGTGACGCCTTGCTGCTGCCAGCGCTGTTTCACGGCCTGCCATTCTGTCTTGCCGATCGTCGATTTGAAGGTGGTGAAGTGTGGCGTTTCCGGGGGCGTCTCAACCACCGGCAGCTCTGGCGCTAAGGGCAGTTGCGGCAGTTTTTCCTGCCAGTAATCCCAGGCATCGTGCCATGCCGATGTCTGTCGGCGCGCCTGTTCAGCCATCACATAATCACGGAAGGTAATAGCGAGCGGCGCCAGCGTTTCACCGCGCCAGACCTGCGCCAGGTCGTCCATCATGACTTTAAAACTCTGCACATCAAACTGCAAAAGGTCGAGGTTCATATGCAGACGGTAATGGCAATCGTCGATTTCGCTGACCACCAGCTCAAAAAGAGGCCACTGGTCGGCAGGCAAAACGCGATAGCTCAGTTCATGCCGCCGTTTTTCCAGCGCGATGCGCTGTTCTTCCGGGGAAAGCGCGCGCAGATCGTCACGCGGGATGTGATACTCCGGCGTTGTCGCCAGGATTCGCTGCTGCCCGTCGGCATCAACCACCATACGCAACATATCGTGGCGTGCGATGAGCTGGTTCCATGCTTTCTCCAGTATGGCGAGATCGAACTCATCGTGGCGTTTATCCCACTCAAACAGGACGTGACAGGCGACGCCGCCATAGCCAATGAGGTGGGTTCGCCCCAGCCAGTAGGCGTGCTGAATGGGCGTCAAAGGGAAGGGCGCATAACGCTCGTCGGCGTCGTGCCGCAACACTTCCGGCTGCGAAGCGGCAGGCGTCGCCTCTGGCTTAGAACAGATAAGCTGCGTGAGTCCATGAGGAGACAGATCCTGCCACGCCCGTTCCGCATTGATGCGTACGCCCAGGTAGTGCTGAATATCGCTACTGAGTTCAAGGAAGAGCAGCGAGTCCATGCCGAGTTGCAACAGATCCTGGTTTGGATGCAGTGACGCCGGATCGCTCAGCCTTAGCTGAACCGCAATCCGCTTTTTCAGCCATGCCATCACCGCTGTTTCATCGCTCAGGCTGCCGTTAAAGGCGTTGTCATCAGCAGGAGGAATGACCGGCGTTGCGGCTTTTTCTGTGGCGCTGATGTTAAACAGAGCCTGTTGTAACGGGGGCATTTTGTCGGTAAAAACGCGCATCGCCAGTCGCCACGGGGCACCGCGCATCACCGCCTGTTCCAGGTGCCAGCAGCCTTCGGCATCGCTTAACGCGCCCATACCTCGGCTGGCGAGCGTCGCCAGCATTTCCGGCGTGGCCGCCCGACCGCTTTCTCCCCATGCGCCCCAGGCGACAGAGAGCGTTTTCGGCGCATCAAGGGTGGAAAACTGCTGGGCCAGCCCGTCCAGGTAGCCGCAGGCCAGCGCATGGGCGCTCTGACCCGGCGCGCCGAGGGTGGCGGCAGCGGAAGAGTAGAGAATAAGATAGCGTCCGTTGTGGTTGCGCAGGGTTTGCAACAGCTGGCTTGCCGCCTGCGCTTTTACCGCGAAAACGGCAGCCAGCTGGTGGTCATCAAGCTCCTGCAAGGGCGCGTCAGCCAATACGCCAGCGGCATGAATCGCTCCGGCAATGCCGCCGTTGGCCGCCAGATCGTCAAGAACCGTGGCCAGTTGCCCGGCATCGCCCACATCACAACGGCAGACGCGCGTCTGCCCGCCCTCCACGTCGCGTAGCCATGACTCATCCACGCGCGGCGCTAGCAGGGCGATGCGTCGCGCCCCTTTTTCTCTGAGCCAGTTCACGGCAAGGCGGCCTAATCCGCCAAACGCTCCGGTCACCAGATGCCAGCGGCTATCGCCGGTAAACACGTTTGCCGGTAATTCAGCGGCGCATCCCGTATTGGGCGACAGTGAAGGAAGCCAAAGGGTGTCACCCCGTGCGGCGAGCCAGCGCTGTGATAGTGAGACTGCGCTCAACCCTTGATGCAGCGTTTCCCACGGGGTGTTTTCGGCGAGATCGATGGCGGCAAGCAACCGTTCCGGCTGTTCGTTGGCCGCGACGCGAAGCAAGGCCCATAGCGCGTGATGGGATGCAGAGAGTGCTTCATTTTCCTCGACTCGCCACGCGCGGCGAGTAACCACAATCAATCCGGCTGCGCTGGCGGTGAGCGCTGCTATCACTTTCTCCGCTAAGGCCAGCGTATCCTCGCTCTCCTCAACAATCATCAGTCGTGAAGAGGCGTGCGGATCGTGAATGATGCCGTATTGCGCCAGCTCGTCGCTGCGCGCAAGCGTACCGGCGCTGAAGCTAAAGGTAAGCGGATGGTCAATGCTGGCGACGTTGAGGGGCGTCCAGCGCCATTGATAATGCGTTTGCGGCGCAGGAAGAGGCTCGGCGGGCGATAGCGGCAGCCACTCGCCAGCAGGATGACGGGCTTCAACGCGCATCTGACCGCGGGAAAAGGCTTCGTTTTGCCAGCTTAAGCGAACCTTCCCTAGCCACTCCGGGGCGGCGACGGGGGGCGGTTCCACAGGCAGAGCGTCGCCATGACGCTGTGAAAGCAGACGCCAGGCCTCCTGCCAGCGGGCGTTAAACCGTTCGGGCTGACCTGCGCAATCAGACCAGTCGGCGAGATAATCACCGTTATCCGTCAGCGCCTGCCCCAACACGGGTTCTGATGGCGCGGTGAATGTTACGGCGCTAACCGCCTGACCGGGCAGCGTGGCGAGAATGATATGTTCGCTCATCCCGGCGGTCGGGCTGCCATCCTGCGGTAGCCACGCCACTTTGCTGAATCCGGCGTGGCGGCACTGTTGTTGCCACTGAGCGGTGGTGAGGAATAACTCACCTTCGCGGGCGTCGAGATCCTGTAGCGGAAGAACCAGCGGGCCGAAAACGAAGTCAAACAGACGCATTGGCTGGGTGATTTCGCGCATCAGCAGGCGCCCGCCCGGCTTGAGCAGGGGGCGCAGATTATCGAGCGTGCGGCCAATATGGCGGGTGGCGTGAATCACGTTCGCTGCCACGATAAGATCGTAAGACTGTGCCTGGAAACCCTGAGACTGCGCCTCTTTTTCGAGATCCAGCTCGCTATACTTCACAAAATCATAGTCGGCGAATTTCTGCTGGGCGCGACGGGTGAACAGCGCCGAGATATCGGTGAAATGGTACTCCAGTGCCGGAACGCCGTTGAGTTCCGGCAGCAGCCACGCGGTGGTGCCGCCGGTTCCGCCGCCAACTTCAAGAATACGCAACGGCTGGCGGGGCTGACGCGTCTGGACAATGCCACGTAATACCCCGGCGGCGATTTGGTTGAAATAGCGGCCAAAGCTGAATTCCTGATACAGCACTTCCACGCCGTCGGAGGCGCTTTGCGGGAAGATAATCGCCACCGGTTCTTCCGCGCCGCTCATCATTTCATATAACCGATCGCCGGCACGGGCGATGGTGTCGGGAATAGCCTGAAAACCTTCACAATAACCGGCAAGTTCCGTCAGCAGTGATTCCCGCTGTTGATGTTCAATGGGGCGGGCGCGGACGTATCGCCCGTCGGTGCAGCGGTAATCGCCGTCGACCACGCAGTTATTCAGCAGGCGCTGGAGTAGCTGCTGGTAGCGGGGCAGCAGACGTCCACGGCGCATGATGGTCATGGCGTCCACGCCGTTCTCAATGGCATCGCCGGTACAGCGTTGTACCAGTTGATCGACGTAGATGGCGTGCAGTCGCGTGGCGCACTGTTTAAGCGCTTCCAGGCGAGGGAGATCGAGCGCTGTCGCGGCGCGACTCGCCACCTCCAGCCCGGCAGACAGCGCTGCGTCGGCAGGCTCGCAGGCCGGGGAGACGCGCTCTTTCCAGTAACGCTCAGTATCAAACGGATAACATGGCGCAGCGATACGTTGTCCATCGCCCGCCAGTAGGTCGGCCCACGGTAGAGCGACGCCGGCAGCGTAAAGCTGGAGCAGGGCCTGATTGAGGACAACGCTCGCCTCTTTGTTACGCCGGGCGCTGGCTATCCAGTATGCGTTATCGCGGTATTCGCGCTGCCCGCAAGCAACCAACTGGGCATCGGGCCCCATCTCCAGAAAAACGCGGGTGCCGAGTTGATGCGCCACCTGAATACTCTGGATAAAACGCACCGGCTGGCGCATGTGTCGGCGCCAGTAATCCGCCTGGTTGAGCGTTGACTCATCAATGACGTCGGCGGTGAGCGTGGAAATAATCGGTATTTGCCCCGGCTCCGCGTGCAGTCCCGCGCAGGCGTCCTGGAACCGATCGAGTATCGGCTCCAGTAAAGCGGAGTGCGCCGCACCGGTTACGCTCAGGCGACGATAGTTAATGTCATGCTGCGAGAGCGTGGCGCAAAATACCGCGAGACGGGCTTCCGGCCCGGAAAATACCGTATGTTGCGTACCGTTGTTGGCGGCGAGATCCAGCTCAAACTGGCGAGCCAGCGGCATCAGCGTGTCTTCGTCTGCAAATACCGCCACCATCGCGCCGCTTGCGCACTGCTGCATTAGCGCGCCGCGCCGACAAACCAGTGGCATGACCTGTTCAATCGTATAGTGTCCGCAGACAACGGCAGCGGCAAATTCACCGACGGAATGCCCAATGGCGAAGTCTGGCTTCAGTCCTTCAGCACGCCAGTGCGCCGCCATCGCGATTTCAAACGCGACAATCGCCGGCTGCGCCCAGGCCATATTGTCCAGCTGCGCCGAATCGGGGTTAAACATCGCTTCGCGCAGTGACGGCGTGAGCATTTCGCTACAGGCGGAAAAACAGCGATCCAGCGTGTCGGCAAACGCCGTTGAGTGCTGGTACATCGTTTGACCCATAGTGCGCCAGTGCGAGCCCTGGCCGGTAAACAGCCACACCTGCTTGCCGCTGGCGCCGTGGCCGCTGTAAACCTGCGCCCCCGATTTCTCACCGGCCCAGGCGCTGAGCGCCTCGGCGGTTTCACGGTTTAATGGCGCCGCCAGGCGGAAGGGGAGATCGAGACGGCGCGCGTGCAGGGCTGTGAAGGCCAGAGAGCTGGCATCCGCATTCTCTCTCAGCGCCCCGGCATAATCCGTCGCCAGCCGCCGCAACGCGCTGTCGCTGGCGGCGCTGAGCAGCAGCGCGGTACTTTTTCTGCCGCTATCCGTATTGGGGAGGCGCGCGTTGAGCGCGTCGGGCAGCGAGGCGACGATCATATGGCAGTTGGTGCCGCCAATACCAAAGGAGGAGACGCCCGCATAGCGCATTTCGTCCTGCCATGCCTGTGCCGACACCGGTATGGTAAAGGGGCTCTCTTCAAGTTTCAGCGCCGGGTTGGGGGTGTGAAAATTCAGTAAGGGAGGAATTTGCCCGCGACTGACTGCCAGAACGGTTTTCAGCAGTCCGGCAATGCCCGCCGCGGTATCCAGATGGCCCATGTTACTTTTCACGGAACCGAGCGCACAGCGCTGATCCTGCGGGCGAGGCGCATAGACGTTGCGTAACGCTTCAATTTCAATCGCGTCGCCCAGCGGTGTGCCGGTGCCGTGGGTTTCAATGTAACCTACCTGCCTGTCGTCGATGGCCGCCAGCATTAACGCCTCTTCGATGACTGCCTGTTGCCCTGCGACGGAAGGGGCGGTATAGCCGACCTTTCTGTTGCCGTCGTTGTTGACCGCGCTGGAGAGGATCACCGAGATAATCGGATCGCCTGACAGCAGCGCGTCTCTCAGGCGACGCAGCACCACGCAGCCGAGACCGTTACCGGCCCAGGTGCCCTCAGCCGAGGCGTCAAAGGGACGACAGTGACCATCAGGAGAGAAAATCATTCCGGGCTGGTAGCGGTAGCCTGCCTGCTGGGGGAAAGAGAGCGCCACGCCGCCGGCAACCGCCATATCGGATTCGCCAGCGCGCAGGCTTTCACAGGCCAGATGCACGGCAACCAGCGAGCTGGAGCAGGCGGTCTGTACCGATAACGCCGGGCCGTGCAGGTTGAGTTTGTACGCGGCGCGGGTGGCAATATAGTCTTTATCATTGCCCATCAGAGATTGCAGACCTTTTACCTGCGCGACTTCTGTCACGTTCAATGCTTCGCGACCGGGGTAGGTACTCATCCGGGAAGAGGCGAAAACGCCGGTCTTATGGGGGACGGCGCCGGGGGCATAACCGGCATGTTCCAGCGCATGCCAGACCGCCTGCAAAAACAGGCGCTGCTGCGGGTCCATCGACTCCGCTTCCTGTCGCGAATAGCCAAACAGGGTGGCGTCGAAGCAGTCGGCGTTGTCTAACACCGTACCGATATTGACATAATGAGGATCGTCAATGATGGCGGCATCCAGACCGACGGCCAGAAGCTCTTCGCGCGTAAAGCGTCGGCTGCATTCACGACCTTCCAGCAGATTTTGCCAGAACGTTTCGCCATCCGGCGATTCAGGAAAATGGCAGGCGTAGCCGATAACCGCGACAGGTTCGCAGTCCGGGTAGTGTTGAACGATCGATGCATCAATGGAATCTGCTGTTGGCGCAGAAGAGAAGCGCAAGTTATCCATAATCGGTCCCATTTCCTAAGGTTCATAAAGTCAATGGAACGCCATGCGTTCGCGATGGCGTTCCGGGGAAAATCAGTTTGCTTCGCGCTATATCCGCCGCTGACGACGGCGAACAGGGCGAGAGCGTTTGGTTTTCTCCACCGTGGCGACACTGGTCAGATAAGCGGCCAGGGCTGCAGGAGAAGGGTGGGTAAAGAGGTCAAGTAACGTCAGAGTCGAAAATTCGTGACGTTGTAACAAAACGTGCAGTTGCACCAGATTCAGCGACGTTGCGCCCGCCTCAAAGAAGTTTTGTGCGGGCGTGACAGACTCGCCAACCACCTCGCGGAAGGCGTCGCAAATCAGGCTGACGGTGCTCTCGTCCGCCGCAATGTGTGACTGAGAGTGCTCAGGGCATACGCGCGATGTGCGCTCTGTACCTTGCTCCGCCTGCTTAACGGGAGGCACCAGCGCGGCGAGTGGCAAATGCCAGCTGTTTTCATCCTCGGTCATTCGGTTTAGCAAGGTGCAATACTGCTCAAACTGACGTTCCACCTGCCCGGCAGGAAACAGCGCGGCGACAAAATCCCAGTTAAAGCGCAGTTCGCCTTCGGATTCATAAACCTGGTGATCGAGCCAGACCTGCGGCGTCTGGGAGATGCCCCAGACCGGTTTGAGCAGATTACGCCGGGCGAGGAAGTTATCCTGCTCAAAGCCCAGCGCGCTGGTAAAGACGACGGGCATCGGAACGGCAGGCACGTTTTGCCGTTGCGCCAGTTGACGCATCACGCGGATGGCTGACACATCGCGGTGGTTGAGGTTCTGGCTCAGCCGCTGCTGTAGTGACTGCGCGCTGTGCAGCCAGCTTTCGCCGGGATGCCAGCTCAGCAGCATCAGCGAGGTGAAATCGCCCAGAATCTGGTTGATTTGCGGGTGCAGCGGTCGCCTGTCGAAAAGCGTAAGGTTAAGCGTGAACTCAGGCTGTGCACTCCATGCAGAGAGAACCGTTGACCACACCGACAACAGTACGGCCGACGGGGTGAGATGGGCGTCAGCCGCCCGTTTTTTCAGCCGATGCCAGCGCGTGCTGTCCAGCGCGCCGTTCAGGCGGGCGAAGCGCGGTGTTTCGACGTCCTGAGGCATGCAACGTAGCGGCAATGCAGGAGCCGGAGGAATATCATCAAGTTGCGCCTGCCACCATGCCAGAGAATCTGCGTTAAGCGACTGGATCGCGGGTTGTTGCAGGTAATCCCTGTAGGTGACGGGTAGCGGCGGAGGCAACTGTTGCGGATATTGGTAGCCATGTTCCAGCTCCGCCAACAGAATCTGCATGCTCAGCCCGTCAAGTAACAGGTTATCCAGACACAGCCACAGGCGGGCGGGCATCCCGTCAACGTAACCGACCTGGAGATCGAATACCGGCCAGACTTCGGGGTTGAGTACCTGATGGGCCAGTTTTTCGCGCACCTGCAACGCCTCTTCAGGCGTATGGAGGATGTGTGCGGGTATTACCCAGCGAGGCGTCTGTTCGAGCACCTGTTGCTGTCCATCACGCACGACGGCGCGTAGCATATCGTGGCGGGCGATTAATCGGTTCCAGACCGTCTCCAACCGGGTGAGATCCAGATCGGCAATTTCAAATTCAACAAAGAAATGTGAGCCGACGCCGCCCAGGGCAAAGCCCGGCTGACGCCCCACCAGGTAAGCCTGCTGCACGTCGGTAAGCGCAAAGGGCTGGTAGCGATCTTCAGGGGAGTGGACGAATGGTTGTTCGACCGGGACGTCGGTTTTCCGCAGCGTGGCGGCAAAATCCGCCAGCCGGGGATGATTAAACAGGTCGCTTAATTGCGCTTCATAACCTGCCTGATGAAGTTGCCCGGTCAGACGGGTCGCCAGCAGGCTATCGCCGCCTTGCTGGAAGAAGTCGGTTTCTCTGGTGACATTGCCAGTTGATAAGAGTTGCTGCCAGAGGGCGGCAACCTGTTTTTCAATGTCGCCCTGGGGTAAATCCGCTTCGGCCGGGTTTTCCGCTTCAGGGGTATGACGACGCTTCAGCGCCTGGTAGTCAATTTTCCCGTTAGCCGTCAGCGGTAAGGCGTCGAGGAAGACGATCCGTTGCGGCACCATCCACCCCGGCAGACGCCCGGCGAGGGCGGCCTGAAGTTGACGGGGATCGCGGCGCACCTGCCTGTCAGGACATTGTACGAGGAAGCGTTGTAACCCCGCGACCTCATCGCCATGCTGACAGTTGAAGCCGGCCGCGCTAAATAATGCCGCCCAGTCGGCGCTGTTATGCAGCAAGGCCTCCGGCTGCCCATTGGTTAACAGGAGCGTGCTGAGTAGGGCGGACGGCGTTAACTGGCGAAACTCCATCACGTAGAGCAGCGCGCCGGGAACGGCAAGCTGTTGTAATGTCGCAAGGAGCCCGGGATCTTCCGGCAGCAGACGATGCAGGGCGTTATTAAGCCAGATAATGTCCGCCGAGTGAGCGTGCGCCGCCAGCGTGTCTGCATTCCAGAGGGACAGACGGGCGCCAGGCCAGGGGGCGAGCCTCTGCCGGGCGCTCAGCAGCATCTCCTGGCTCTGCTCAAGCCCGACATACTCAATCTGTCCGGCGTTGAGCTGTGCTAACAGCGATTCTGCGGCGCGGCCAGTGCGGGTTCCCACCTCAAGCAGGCGTACCGGGCGCTGTAAGCGCTGTGCAAGCTGTTGGCAAATTGTCGCCAGTTCCTGAATATACGGGGCGCTGGCCGGATGGTTAAAGGCCAGGCTTTCCGGGGACCACTGCGCGTCGTTCAGTAACGACAGTTCGTTACGGGCACCGCGAAGAATTTGCGATAACGTTAAATCATGTCCGCTGAAGTGCGGGTGCTCATCCTCGCGTTCTTCACCAGCGCAGACCTGATAACCTTCAGCAGCGGGCTTCAGTCGCCGTTGTGTCACCAGAAATGCTAACCAGCGTTCCACCACGGCCTGCCAGCGCGGCTGGATAGCGAGTGAGTTCATCAGGGGGAGAGGATCGGCGCCAGCGGTGTGACCCGGCTTCAGTTTTAGCAGGCGATGCTGAAGGAAATCGGCTACCTGTTCTGCGGAGATCTCTGGCGAGATGGCGCAACAGGGCAACGTTCCCGCAAGCGTGTGCCACGCCTGCGGCAGTGCCGGGTTCCGATGATCGGTAACGCAAAAAGCCTCGCCCTGAGGAACAACGTATGCCGCCAGCGTTTTTTCTTTTTCGCCGATCGCCAGAACGGTTGCTTGTTTCACCCCCGCCAGCTGGCTGAGCGCGCTTTCGATTTCGCCCAGCTCGATGCGATATCCTCCGACTTTGACCTGCTTGTCGCGACGACCGAGGAACTCGATTGTGCCATCTGGCCAGTAGCAGCCGAGATCGCCGGTGCGATACCAGCGCTCGTCCGGGAGCGTCAAAAATTGCTGCTCGCTACGCAGGGGATCGTTGAAATAGCCTTCCGCGACCCCAATGCCGCCAATCCATAATTCACCCGGCACCCAGTCAGGGCAGTCCCGGCCCTGTTCATCCACCACCCGGTAGCGTTGGTTGGTTAGCGGAAAACCGTAAGGGATGGAGCGCCAGTGGGCGGGGACGTCGTGAATTTCGCAGGCGTTAGACCAGATAGACGCCTCGGTGGCGCCGCCCATCGCGATAAATTGTCCTTGTGGCCGGAAGGCCCGATAACGGGCGGGGAGGTCAAGCCCGATCCAGTCGCCGGAAAGCATCACTGCGCGCAGGTTTTCCGGCGTGGCGTCGGCGAAACCTTCACACCAGGTCAGCAGCATATCGAACAGCGCCGGGACGCTGTTCCAGAGCGTGACCTGATGGCGCTGGATCAGCTCACACCATGCGTGAGGATCGCGCCGTTGATTTTCCATCACCATCACCAGCGCGCCGCCCGCGCGCAGTACGCCAAAAATGTCGTAAACCGATAAATCAAAATGTAGGGCGGAGAGGGCCAGCACCCTGTCATGCGGGCCAACCTGATAGCGGGTATTGATATCGCAACAGGTGTTAAGCGCTCCCCGGTGAGAAATGACTACCCCTTTCGGCGTACCGGTAGAGCCGGAGGTGTAGATAATGTAGGCCGGTTGCGTGGGGGCGCGTACTACCGGGTTGGCGATCGGCTCCGCCTCAATGGCCTGCTGCCAGGCAAGGGCGGGAATATCGTCTGACCCGGCGCTGGCGTCGTGCTGACAAATGAGCACCAGCCGGACGCTGGCGTCAGCGTAGATTTTCTCGCGCCGTGCGGCAGGCTGATCCAGCGAAACCGGAACGTAAACCGCCCCGGCCAGCAGGACGGCCAGAACCGCAACAAGTTGTCCTGCGCCTTTCGACATCGTGATAGCCACATTATCGCCGGGCTGAACCCCGCACTCGATTAACCTGCCCGCGCAACGGCGGGCATAGTCTGTCAGCTCATGATAATTCCACTGATAACGCATGTCCGTTACCGCCAGCGCCTGCGGCTGTTGCAGAGCGATACGGAAAATGCCTTCATGCAGCAAGCCTTCGGGAATGGGGGCACCGGTGGCGTTGACCCGTTCGCGTATCGCGCGCTGGCTGGCGGGCATCATATCTGCGAACGGCTTTTGCCAGGCGCTTTCGTCATCGCAGAGTTGGTTAATCAACTGGCAGTAGGCGTCGAACAATGTTTCGACTAACGCCGGAGGGAACAGCGCGTCGTTGCTGTCCCATTGTAGCCAGACCTCGCCGTGATGCTCGAACGCCAGATGATCTATCCAGACCTGCGGCGTTTGCGAGATGCCCCATTCCGGCTCGCCCAACGGCGATTCTGCGCGGCTGCTGTAGAGGGAACGCCCCAGATTGCTGGTAAATACCACCGGGGCGCCGTGGGGGTAGCGCTGCTGGCGTTTGAGTTCACGGAGTAATTCGACGCCGGACCAGTGGCGATGCTCCCAGTCCTCCGTAAACGTGAGCTGGTTTTTACGCGCCAGGTTGCTGACGGTATCGCCATCGCAGGCGGTGTCCAGCAGAAGAATATTGGTGAAGTCGGCAAGCATCGCGCCAACCGCCGGGTGCAGCGGCTGGCGGTCGAATAAGGTGATGTTAAGCAGCAGACGCGTCAGGCCGCCCCAGCGAGCCAGCACGGCAGAAAAACAGGTCGCCAGCGCCATTGTCGGCGTCACGCCATACTCGCCGGCCCGGTTGCTAAAGGCGTGCCAGCGTGTTGCCGGAACAATCATGCGGCGTCGGGTATTACGGACTTCACATAGCGTGGCGGGTTCGCAGGCCAGCGGCAAGACGGGCGCGGGGGGAAGCGTCGATGCTTTCGCCAGCCAGTAAGCGCGCGCGTCGTCTCTCAGTGGTTGATTGATCTTCTGTTGGTGCAGCAAATACGAGCGGAAATCATAGCGGGTGTCGATAGCCGGCAGCGATTCTCCGGCCAGCAGGGCGTTAAGCTCATCGAAGAAAAGCGTAAAGCTGGAGGCATCCATAATCAGCAGGTCAATATTGACATGGAGGCGGTGGCGATTGTCCGGCAAGAGCGTCAGCTGAAAATCAAACGTTTCGCCGATTTCCACGCGTAAAAGACGGTGGCTCAGGCGCTGGCGCAGTGCGTCCAGATAGGCCTGGCGGCTTTCAGCGTCGTTATGGCGTAAATCATGAACGGTGACGCCGTTCCAGTAAGGTTGCGGTAGCCAGACCTGCTGCCCGTCGGGGCGAAAGGCGATATGCAGCATTGGGTGGCGTTGCAGCAAGGTCGTGATGGCCTGCTCCAGCTGCGACGCCGTCAGACAATGGCCTTCAAACTCCTGATACAGGTGGCAACCCACGCCGCCAAGCGTCTGCCCCGGCATGCGGCCCGTCAGGTAGGCGTGCTGTACTGGCGTCAATGGGAAGGGGGTACTTTCGGTCATGTTCGGCCAGGATGATTCGTCGGGCGGCGTTTCTTCTTCCGCGTTCTCCGGCGACCGGCTGAGCATTAACTGGTTCCATGCCGCCAGCGTGGGGGCGGCATACAGCTCGCGAAGGGTAAGGCGGTAGCCATTTTTACGAAACCAGTGTAACCATCTCATCAATCTTATGGAATCCAGGCCGGCCTGGATCAGGTTGCTCTCTTCATGTAACTGCTGCGGCGTTAAATTCAGTTCCTGTATGAGCCGCTCGCGTAATTGTTGGTAATCAGCCGCGTGGCGGTTGTCCGGTAACAGCGAATCCTGAGATGGTGCGCCAGAAATCATTCTTCCTCCTGATGGCACGTCTTACCGAAAAGCATTACTCATATGAGAATAATAATTATTAACAATTGGATGCTACCCGAAACGGGTTTATTTATGCCCGTTTCGGGTTGGTAACAGGCGGAAAGAACAGAGGCCCGGATGGGGTATCCGGGCCTCTGTCAGGGAGGAGTTTAGGGGGGCGCGACCCCGGTTACATCCCGCGTTTAAAGGTCGAAGGAGTTACGCCAAACTGTTTCTGGAAGGCGGCAGAGAAATGGCTGGCGTTGGCATAGCCCAGATCGGCCGCCACCGTCATGACGGAGGTATTGCCGTTGGCCAGGCGTCTTCTGGCTTCCTGCATTCGTTCAGCCTGAAACAGGCCATAGACGCTGTTGTTGAACAGAACGCGGAAGCCTCGCTTAATTTTGAGAACGCTCAGACCGGACTCTCTGGCCAACTCCGCGACGCCCGGCGCTTGCGTCAGATCAGCCAGCAGCAGATCCTTCGCCCGCAGCAGTTTCTGGCGTTCCATCGGGTTGAAGTGGCAGGAGAGGCAACTGGCGTCTTCGCGATGTTCATCCAGCACCAGACTGAGCATGACCAGACTTTGCCCCTGCAACCATAGCGTCGACGGCTTTTGTTCATGACTGAAGCCGCCGTGCATGCGCATCAGCGCGTGACGCAAGGCCTGAGCCGTTAAGTGGGTTTCAGCATTACAACGCTGCTGCTGGCAACAGCAGTGGGAGTCGATCTTATTCTTAATGACCGCGCTAATATCCGGCACCCACAGCGCGAGGGTTTCAGGGCTGAAGGAGAGGGTAATGCTCTCGAATCGGCCACAATAGGAGGCGCTGCCGCGACAGTCTGGCGTATGGGTAATGTAATGGCGATTGCGCGCAAGCTCCCAGTCGGTGTGGCGCCGGAGTCCCTGAATCGCAAAGCGCGATGTGCCTTCCAGGATGCACGAGAAGTTAATCCTGCCCAGATCGTCGTGTAGCTGCAACGTCTCAGGCCGCGCAAAATGGCCCCTCCAGAGCAAAATATCCATACCTTCCTGCAACGAACAGCGCAGCAGTTCACACTGAGCAGGAATATTGCCATCGTTTGCAGGTTTCCCGACCACCAACTGGTGAATAGAGATTTCAGATTGCGTTTGCGGTGACTCCATCATGACCTGGTTATCTCCCTGTGGCTTAGACCAATGCGGGTATAAATAGAACCGAATGGGGTAGATGAGTTATTGATAATGGTTATTATTCACATTAATTCTCAGAACGCCACCCTGAATTGTCGTTTTTGGCGTCCGTAAAAATTCATCAGGAAATTCAGTTACTCCCATGTCATCTCAATCATCCAATACTGAATCGCTGTCCCGATTTCCTCTCTGGCAGGTGATTACACCGGTTCGCAGGAAGGTTATTTTAGCTATGGCGCTGGCGGGGCTGGCGGCATTAACCAGCCTGGGGGCGCTCCTTTTTCTGGCGTGGAGCCTGCGTGACATTCGCGCGACGCCTGACGCTATTCCGGCCTGGCCGCTGGGCGGCGTGATCGGCTGCGTGGTCTTAACTTTTGTTCTGCGCTTACAGGCGTTCAACACCTCTCATTACGCGGCTTTTCATCTGGAGAACATTCTGCGCAGCAGGTTAGCCCGTAAAGCATTGCAGCTTCCGCCTGGCGTGTTACAGCAAATGGGCAGCGGGTCAGTGGCGAAAGTGATGCTGGATGACGTGAAGTCGTTACATATTTTTGTGGCCGACAGCACGCCGCTCTATGCCCGCGCGATCATCATGCCGCTGGCGACAATCGTTATCTTGTTCTGGCTGGACTGGCGGCTGGCAATCGCGACGCTGGGGGTACTGGCGTTTGGATCGGTTGTTCTCGTGCTCGCCCGCCAGCGTTCGGAAGATATGGCTCAGCGTTATCATAAGGCGCGCGAGCAGGTTAGCGCGGCGGTTATTGAGTTCGTGCAGGCCATGCCCGTGGTGAGAACGTTTGATAGCGGCAGCACCAGTTTTTTGCGCTATCAACGCGCCCTTGAAGAGTGGGTCGATGTGCTCAAAACCTGGTATCGCAAAGCCGGTTTTTCAGCGCGTTTTTCCTTCTCGATTCTGAATCCTCTCCCGACCCTGTTTGTCCTGATCTGGTCGGGATACGGCCTGTTGCACTATGGCAGTTTCGATTTTATCGCGTGGGTGGCCGTTTTACTGCTGGGCAGCGGAATGGCCGAAGCCGTAATGCCAATGATGATGCTCAATAACCTGGTCGCGCAAACGCGTTTAAGCATTCAGCGTATTTATCAGGTTCTCGCGATGCCGGAGTTATCGCTGCCGCAGTCTGACCAGCAGCCGCAAGAGGCGAGCATTACCTTTGAGCAGGTGAGCTTTCATTATCCGCAAGCGCGTACTGGCGCCGCGTTGCAGGAGGTGAGCTTTCATGTGCCTGCCGGGCAAATTGTGGCGCTGGTCGGGCCAAGCGGCGCCGGAAAAAGCACCGTGGCGCGCTTGCTGCTGCGTTACGCCGACCCGGACAAAGGCCATATCCGTATTGGCGGCGTGGATCTGCGTGATATGCAGACGGACACCCTGATGAAGCAACTCTCGTTTGTGTTTCAGGACAACTTCCTTTTTGCCGACACGATAGCCAATAACATTCGTCTGGGCGCGCCGGATACGCCGCTGGAGGCGGTTATAGCGGCGGCCAGAGTGGCGCAGGCCCATGATTTTATTAGCGCTCTGCCAGAAGGTTACAACACTCGAGTCGGGGAACGTGGGGTATTTCTCTCCGGCGGCCAGCGGCAGCGCATTACTATCGCCCGGGCGCTTTTGCAGGATCGCCCCATCCTGGTGCTCGATGAGGCGACGGCGTTTGCTGACCCGGAAAACGAAGCGGCGCTTATCAAGGCGCTCGCGGCGGCCATGCGTGGCCGGACGGTCATCATGGTCGCGCATCGTCTCTCAATGGTGACTCAGGCCGATGTGATATTGCTGTTTTCCGACGGACAGCTCAGGGAAATGGGGAACCATACGCAACTGTTGGCGCAGGGCGGCCTGTATCAACGGCTCTGGCAACACTATCAGCAGGCGCAGCATTGGGTGCCGGGTGGAACACAGGAAGAGGTGGTGGAAAATGAAAGACAATAATCCTGCGGATAACCTGGCCTGGCGCGTCATCTGGCGCCAGCTTATCTCCAGCGTTGGCAGTCAGGCCAGGATGCTGCGACGCAGTATGCTGGCGCTGTTGCTGGCGGCATTCATGCAGGGGATCGCCTTTGCCTGTCTTTATCCGATCATTGATGCGCTGTTACGGGGAGACGCGCCGCAACTTCTTAACTGGGCTATGGCCTTCAGCGTCGCCGCAATTGTGACGCTGGTGCTACGCTGGTATGGCCTGGGCTTTGAATACCGTGGTCATCTGGCGCAGGCTACCCATGAGTTGCGCCTGCGACTTGGCGAGCAGTTACGCCGCGTGCCGCTGGAGAAGCTCCAGCGCGGCAGGGCGGGTGAAATGAACGCCTTGCTGCTGGGCAGCGTGGATGAAAACCTCAATTATGTTATTGCGATAGCCAATATTTTGCTGCTCACCATTGTCACGCCGCTGACGGCGTCGCTGGCGACATTGTGGATAGACTGGCGGCTGGGGCTGGTGATGTTGCTGATCTTCCCTCTGCTGGTGCCGTTTTATTACTGGCGCCGCCCGGCGATGCGGCGACAAATGCAGACGCTGGGGGAAGCGCACCAGCGTCTGAGCGGCGATATCGTTGAATTTGCTCAGGGGATGATGGTATTGCGCACCTGCGGCAGCGATGCCGATAAAAGCCGGGCGCTGCTGGCGCATTTCAATGCGCTGGAAAACTTACAGACCCGCACTCACCGTCAGGGCGCTGGCGCGACGATGCTGATCGCCAGCGTCGTGGAGTTGGGCCTACAGGTGGTGGTGTTATCCGGGATCGTCTGGGTAGTGACGGGCACTCTGAACCTCGCCTTTTTGATTGCCGCCGTCGCGATGATTATGCGCTTCGCAGAACCGATGGCGATGTTTATCAGCTACACCTCGGTTGTGGAACTGATCGCCAGCGCCCTGCAACGGATTGAGCAGTTTATGGCGATAGCACCGCTTCCCGTCGCAGAGCAAAGCGAGATGCCGGAACGTTACGATATCCGCTTTGACAACGTCAGCTATCGCTACGAAGAAGGTGACGGCCACGCGCTTAATCATGTTTCTTTGACGTTCCCGGCAGCCAGTATGAGCGCGCTGGTGGGTGCCTCCGGCGCAGGCAAAACTACGGTCACCAAACTGTTAATGCGCTATGCCGATCCGCAGCAAGGGCAGATTTCTATTGGCGGCGTCGATATTCGCCGCCTGACGCCGGAACAGCTCAATAGCCTGATTTCTGTTGTTTTCCAGGATGTCTGGCTGTTTGATGACACGCTGCTGGCGAATATCCGTATCGCGCGCCCACAGGCGACGCGGCAGGAGGTAGAAGAGGCCGCCCGCGCGGCGCAGTGCCTTGAGTTTATTTCCCGTCTTCCGCAAGGCTGGCTGACGCCAATGGGAGAGATGGGCGGCCAGCTATCGGGCGGCGAGCGCCAGCGGATTTCCATTGCCAGAGCGTTATTGAAAAACGCGCCGGTCGTCATTCTCGATGAACCGACTGCCGCGCTGGATATTGAAAGCGAGCTGGCGGTGCAAAAAGCGATCGATAACCTGGTTTACAACCGGACGGTGATTATCATCGCTCACCGTTTATCCACCATCGCCGGGGCCGGAAACATTCTGGTGATGGAAGAGGGACAGGTGGTTGAGCAGGGTACTCATGCGCAATTGCTCTCACATCATGGGCGTTATCAGGCGCTGTGGCAGGCGCAAATGGCCGCGCGCGTGTGGCGCGACGACGGGGGTTCCGCGTCTGGAGAGTGGGTGCATGAGTGATGTTCAGTCGAATGTGAAACCGCTGACGTTGACGACCGGGCGGGTGATTTTTGCTATTGCCGGCGTCTATGTGACGCAGAGTCTGGTATCGGCGCTGTCTATGCAGTCCTTACCCGCGCTGGTGCGCGCTGCTGGCGGTTCGCTGGCGCTTGCCGGTGCGACAACCCTGTTTATGCTGCCCTGGGCGCTGAAGTTTATTTGGGCGCCGTGGATCGAGCGCTGGCGGCTTCCGCCCGGTAGCCAGGAACGCCGTTCCCGCATGTTAATCCTGCGTGGTCAGGTCGCGCTAGCGGCGATCCTGACTATTGCCGCAGCGATTGGCTGGTTTGGGCGAGAAGGGGGATTCCCCGATACGCAAATCGTCGCGTTATTTGTTCTGTTTATGGTGGCAGGCACGGTCGCCTCCACCATTGATATCGCCAGCGACGGCTTTTGTGTCGATCAACTGACCCGCACGGGTTACGGCTGGGGAAACAGCGTGCAGGTCGGCGGCAGCTATCTGGGAATGATGTGCGGCGGCGGGGTGTTCCTGATGCTGTCGGCGGCATCCGGCTGGCCTGTCGCCATGCTGATGATGGCGGTGCTGATTATGGCGCTGTCACTCCCGCTGTGGCGCATTACGGAGCCGACGCGAACAGCGACTATCCCGCATGTTCCGGCGTTAGGTTATGCGCTAAGGAGGAAGCAGGCGCGCCTGGGCTTACTGCTGGTATTGATGCTGAATTCAGGCATGCGGTTTGTGCTGCCTCTTCTGGCACCGCTGTTGTTGGATCATGGGTTGAGCATGTCCGCATTGGGCGCGCTGTTCAGCGGCGGCAATATTGCAGCGGGCATAGCAGGAACGCTGGCTGGCGGATTGCTGATGAAATACACCTCACCCGGCAGAGCGCTGTTGACGGCTTATGGCGTCCAGGGGATCGCGCTGCTGGCGGTGGTGATGACGCTCATGATGGCGCCGGGTCATCTGCTGCTGCAGATTCTCCAGTGTCTGGTCATTGTCCAGTCCATTTCGCTGGCCTGCGCGCTGGTCTGTCTTTACGCCACGCTGATGTCGCTTTCATCGCCTTTGCAGGCCGGTGTCGACTTCACCCTCTTTCAATGTACTGATGCGGCAATCGCCATTCTGGCAGGCGTTATCGGTGGCGTTGTTGCTCAACATTTTGGCTATGCGGCCTGCTTCCTGTTTGCCGGGGCATTCACGTTGCTGGCGGCGTGGGTTGCTTATATCCGGCTGCATTCGGCAAGAGAACTGATGACAAGCGCAATTGATTGATCCGCGAATAACACAGAGAGGTAAGGGATGAAAATCAGTGAATTTCTACATCTGGCGTTACCAGAGGAACAATGGCTACCGACGATTTCTGGCGTTTTACGCCAGTTCGTAGAAGAAGAGTGTTATGTCTATGAGCGTCAACCCTGTTGGTATTTAGGCAAAGGGTGCCAGGCACGGCTGCACATTAATGCCGACGGAACGCAGGCGACATTTATTGATGATGCCGGGGAGCAAAAATGGGCGGTGGATTCCATTGCCGACTGCGCGCGTCGTTTTATGGCGCATCCTCAGGTGAAAGGACGTCGGGTATATGGACAGGTTGGGTTCAACTTTGCGGCGCATGCGCGGGGGATTGCCTTTAACGCCGGGGAGTGGCCGCTGCTGACGTTAACCGTTCCCCGTGAAGAACTTATTTTTGAAAAGGGAAATGTCACCGTTTATGCGGACTCCGCCGACGGGTGCCGACGTTTGTGCGAGTGGGTAAAAGAGGCCGGTACAACGACGCAGAACGCACCACTGGCGGTGGATACCGCCCTCAATGGTGAGGCATATAAACAACAGGTTGCGCGCGCCGTTGCGGAGATCCGCCGTGGCGAGTATGTCAAAGTGATTGTCTCGCGCGCCATTCCCCTGCCATCGCGGATTGATATGCCCGCCACGCTGTTATACGGGCGGCAGGCAAACACGCCTGTGCGCTCGTTTATGTTCCGTCAGGAAGGACGCGAAGCGCTGGGCTTTAGCCCGGAACTGGTGATGTCAGTGACGGGCAATAAAGTGGTCACTGAACCGCTTGCGGGCACCCGCGATCGCATGGGAAACCCGGAGCATAATAAGGCGAAAGAGGCAGAACTGCTGCACGACAGTAAAGAGGTGCTTGAGCATATCCTTTCTGTCAAAGAAGCTATTGCTGAACTGGAGGCCGTTTGCCAGCCGGGCAGCGTGGTGGTTGAAGATTTAATGTCGGTTCGCCAGCGCGGCAGCGTTCAGCATCTGGGGTCTGGCGTGAGCGGTCAGCTTGCGGAAAACAAGGATGCCTGGGATGCGTTTACCGTGCTGTTTCCGTCGATTACCGCCTCAGGTATCCCTAAAAATGCTGCTCTGAACGCGATTATGCAAATTGAGAAGACGCCGCGAGAGCTTTATTCCGGCGCAATCCTGCTGCTGGACGATACGCGCTTTGATGCGGCGCTAGTTCTGCGTTCCGTATTTCAGGATAGCCAGCGCTGCTGGATACAGGCGGGGGCGGGAATCATCGCGCAATCTACGCCGGAACGCGAACTGACAGAAACCCGGGAGAAATTAGCGAGCATTGCGCCCTATTTAATGGTGTAGGAGTAACTGTTTTCTAACCTCACAACCAGATTGTCCAAAGACAATTGAGTCGCTCTTTGATTCCTCTGTGACTCTATTGTCTTCTTTTGGGATAAAATAGGTGTTTTTCGTCATGAAGTTGATAAAAGTCTATATAGAACCACCTCCTGTGGAGGTGGTGGTAATTTGCCAGAGTGTGGGATTCGTTAGTATACTATGGGATAAACTTATTTTTACCAATTGTATAAGGCGGTGCATAAGATTCTCGGCATGCTTCCAGATAATCCGACCACCACTGCATCATCGCTTTGCGGGCTTCCAGGTGCTCTGCCTTATGAATATAAGCCATGCGCACGGTATTGCGCTCCTGATGACTCATCTGGCGTTCTACTGCGTCCTTTGCCCATAAACCCGATTCCATCAGCGCACTGCATGCCATTGCCCGGAAGCCGTGACCGCAGATATCCTTTTTCGTGTCGTAACCCATCACCCGCAGTGCCTTATTGACCGTGTTTTCACACATTGGCTTATACGGGTTATGGTCGCCGGGGAAGATCAGTTCATTATTACCGGTGATATCCTTAATCTGTTTCAGAATGGCGATGGACTGTTCTGAGAGGGGGACGATATGCGGCATTCGCATTTTTGCCCCGCGGCCGGAATAACGCACGCCAATAATGGGTTCTCGCGTCGCGGGTATCGTCCAGACTCGGTTTGTGAAATCAATCTCTGACCAGCGGGCGAAACGCAGTTCACTGGAGCGAATGAACACATGCAGCATCAGCAGAACGGCATGCCGGGTCAGTTCACGGCCCTGATGATATGCCCCAATACGTTCAAGCAGTTCAGGCAGCCGCTCCAGCGGCGGGGCAGGATAGTGCCGTCTGACAGGAGGTGTGGTCACGCCGCCAAGGTTTGCTGCAGGGTTCGTATCGATTAACTCCTGATGGACCGCATGGCGCATTATGTTACTCAGGTGCTGCCGTGTGCGGGACGCAACCTCCAGCAGACCTTTTTCCTCGATCCCTTTCAGCAGGTCAATGAAATGACGGGGTTTAAGTTCTGATACAGGTAAGTTCCCGATGACCGGAAAGATGTGATTGTTCAGACTGGCACGCAGACGGTCGGCGGTGTTCTGCGACCATTTCCTGTTACTTTTATGCCACGCCAGCGCCACGTTTTTAAAAACTTTCTCCGGTGTTCGTGAGCCACGTTCAGCAGCCCGCTGCTGTACCGGGTTGATATTCAGCGCCAGCATTTTACGGATACCTTCACGTTGCTGTCGCGCATCAGACTGGGAGATGGCTGGATAGGCACCCAGCGCAATGCGGGATTCTTTACCGCTAATACGGTATTTGAGATACCAGTGGCGGGAGCCACCCGGCTTGACCAGCAGATACAGACCGTGAGAATCGGAGACTTTAAAGGGTTTATCAGAAGGCTTGAGGGTGCGGATTTTTGCGTCGGTAAGGGATATATGGGGGTCACTCCATTATCGAACTAACCTGACCCCAGATTTGACCACCAATTTTTCCCGATGCAGAGGGTAAAATCAAAATGCACCGGGAAGAGTTTTCACGCTAACCTGTTGAATAAAAATAACATAAGGATTCGCAAGGATGCATGAAAGCAGGAAATTGGCTCCTCTGACTGGACTCGAACCAGTGACATACGGATTAACAGTCCGCCGTTCTACCGACTGAACTACAGAGGAATCGTGAGAACGGGGCGCATATTACTTAGCGGTACCTTGTCTGTCAACACTAAATTTCATAAGCCATTTCAATTGGTTAATTAATCTGCAAAGTTGTTAATTAATGAACATTCGTCGCCGAAAACGAGTCTGTATCATTAGCGTGATGCAGTCTCTGCAAAGGATCTTGTTGATAAAATTGACAGAAACGTTGCCACAATGAAGGGAAACGAGGAGCAAAAAGTTCTGGGGCGCTAAAGAAATATTCAGAAAGTACGGCAAAACATTCAGCAGGATCACTGGCAGCATAAGCATCAATGCTCGCCGCATTCTCACCAACTAATTCGATTTCTTCCTGAATGTTGTTCATTGCAGCATGAAGATCGTGTTCCCAGCCAGCAACCTCACGCAACGAAATAAAGGGAACTCCGCTGGCGCGATCGCCGTTACGGGTGTCCAGCTTATGAGCGACTTCATGAATAATCAGGTTAAAACCAGAAGCATCAAAAGAATCTTGTATATCCAACCAGTTCAAAACGATAGGCCCTTGCTGCCAGCTCTGACCTGACTGAACAATACGTTGGTTATGCATCAGACCGATATCGTCTTCCCATTCATCATCGACCACAAATGGCGCAGGATAAATTAAGACTTCATGAAAACCATCCAGCCATTCCAGTCCTAACTCCAGAACGGGCAGGCAAAATAGAAGTGCTATCCGGCAGCTTCTTAATGAATTCAGCTCAAAGCCCTGTAAAGGAACAAGCCGTTTTTGCTGTAAAAAACGTTCGGCAAGAGCGACCAATTTGCTTTGTTCCTGTTCTGTCAGACACGTTAAAAGGGGGATCGATAGTGCTTCCTGCCAGGGAAGGGCAGTTTGATGTGCTGATTCTTGTACTTTCCAGGGCCACTTAATCATCGTTTTGCTCGCAAACTCGTCACTTGAACAAAATTGCACGGACAGGGACTGTTAAAATGCCAAATTTCTTGGCATCATGGCAACCATCTGAACGGAGAGATGCCGGAGCGGCTGAACGGACCGGTCTCGAAAACCGGAGTGGGGGCAACTCCACCGGGGGTTCAAATCCCCCTCTCTCCGCCAAAATTCAATCACTTATACATCATTAAGTCAGTGACAAAAATCACACTTGGAATTACTTGGAATATTTTCTTGGAATATTTTCAGGTAACGGGACATCAAGTGTTGGTGAAACTTTAACCTTCCGGTCATAGATTAGCACTTGCCCTTCGGTTTTGTGACCAGAGAAAAGTTGCTTATCCCGGCTGCTTCCTTCATAGTCTGAAATTCCTTTCGCCTTCAGATCATGAAAGGTGAAGTCGGTTAAAATACCTGAAACTTTGCCTGCGCGATTTCTTGCTTCTACCCACATTTCGTTAAAGCCTTTGTACATATATCGGTTGCCGTATTGATTGCTGATCACATAGGCGGATTTTGGTAACTGTTTTGCTTTTTCGACCGCTGCCTGTAATCGTGGACTCCATGCTTTTATCTGTTTTTTCCCTGTTTTCCCTTGCTGGATAAAGATCCCGTCGTTTCCAATCTGCTCCCATTTCAGCGATAACACATCGGAAACCCTCGCTGCACACAGATAGGCAATTTCCATTGCGATAAAAACAGGAAGGGGTGCCACGCTTAATACTGCCTGGTATTCTTTGTCGGTTACATATCGTTCGCGGTTTTTGGCCTTGAATTTACTTACACCTGCACATGGGTTAGCCTTCACGTACCCTCGCTCATACCCCCAACTGTAAACACGGGACATACTGCTTTTTTCATGGTTGGCTTGCGTTTTACTCTGTTCCCCTCTTTTGTCCATGTATCGACGGATGTGTTCTGGTTTTATGGAATCCGCTGGTACCTTACCGAATACGGCAAGCAACTTTTTTTGATGTTGCAGATAATCTTTTTGTGTTCTTGGACTAAGATCACTGTAACAGGCGCTGGCGAGGAATTTTTCCCACAAGCGACCGAATGTCATTGCACGATCGCGATTATTTACAGTTTCCTCATACTTTTTCCATAAAGCAGCTAAACCATCCTTGATGGCGGTTAGTGTTACAGATTCTCTGGATGTTGGTTTCCATACATAACTATATTTATTTGGGTATACATTTGGAGGTAATTTTTCGTGTTCAGGATTTTTCCTTCGTCTTCCCATCAGATCGCACCAAAATTCGGCTCTACCTCGCGTGGTGGTAAAGTTTTATTGCAGGTAAATAGATCCCGGCTGACAATCGGTTTGCCACTACGATTGGTATAGAACGGAAGCCCGTTTTCCATTAACCATTTTCGCTGGTGGCTTGCATATTTGCAGCCCGTTAATATTAGCAATTCATCTTCGGTTAAAAATAAGCTGCTCATAGCTATATCTCATAACCGCCGCTAACTATATGCGGTTAGCGGCGATCAGGGTTGAACATTAAAAATCAGCCTGATTCGGGATCAGTTTTTGTATAGTGGCTGTTACGTATTTTGCCTGGTGAAGAGCGTCATCCAGAGCATTATGGCGCACGCCTTCGAATGGAATTACGCTTCTGGCATTGAAGTCTGTGATTTTCCCCATCTCAACGATTGTGCGTACATCACGATCGTTGCTGTAATGCCACGGACAGGGGATGTCCAGACGTTCGTATGAGGTGCGCAAAATTGCGTTATCGAACGTTGCGCCATTACCCCACACCTGAACGAATTTTTCATCAGAGTGTTCATTGACGAATTCCCGAAAACGCAAAAGGGCATCTTTCATTTTTACCTGGTCAGTTAAAATGGCAGCTCTGGCTTCGCTGGACTGCTTCAGCCACCATTCGATGGTGCCACCATCAGGAACAGCCCCTGTATTCATTGCGTCAGTCAGGCTGATAACGATATAAAATACCGGCCCGATTTCCCCTGTTTCCGGGTCGAAGAAAACCGCACCAATAACTACTATGGGTGCATTGGTGTTGGCTCCCATTGTTTCAAGGTCGACTGACAGGTGATTCCATACTCTGCTGGTGGATGTGATTTCACGATGACCGTTCATCTTAATTAAGGAATTTTCTGTTTCGCCAGTTTTATTATCGCTGGCGTGGTCCTGAGCGCCGCCAGTGTTCTCCTTGTGCGGATGCTCAGTGCCTTCCGTTTCCTCCGGATTTTTTTCCTGAGATTCAGCCTGATTTTCTCCATTGAATGTTTCCTGGTATGTTGCGTCACCCATTACTGAGCCACAATCAGGGCAGTTGCCGCCGCTGGTCTGACCGCAGGCGGTGCAGACTTTTTCTGGTTCCTGTTGCGCTACTGGCTCAGGTTGTTTCGTTTCTGGCTCGTTTTGTTGCGTATTTGGGCTGTTTTGTTCCGCTTTCTGGTCGTTCTGTTCCGTTTCTTGCTGGTTCTGGTTCACAGAATCGCGGGTTTCAATCCCCTTCACCCATTTCGGATCATTCGGATCGCTAATCCCTGCAACAAATTCACCGCGAGAGGCCGCAAGCAACTTATCGGCGTCAGGCTGGCTGATATTGGCTGCCTGCATAATTTTGCTTACTTCGTCAGCTGTAACTTTTACCGGCTCTGGTTGTGCGGTCGTGTCAGATGCACCAGTATTTTGTTGTGAACCTGAGTATGTACCGTTTTTGCGGGCGAAATATTCTTCTTTCGTGATTTCAGTAGCCCCGGCAGCCAGCGCCTTATCCAGACCAGAAAGTTTGTTTGCGCGACCGTATTTTTCGCCATCCTTGTCGGTGAAGAGGAAGTAGAACGGCCCCTCACGCTCTACAGATGGTTCGATTTCCACTTTGCATTCGGTTTTTTCGTTGTCCGGAATTGCCGTTTCCACTGCATCAGTTTCTGGTACTGGCGATGAGAGAGTATCAGTTGCGCTCTGATTTGTTCCTTCATCTTCAAACACGCCCTTTGTAGTCAGGTATTCAGTAATGTATTTGTTCAGTGCCACAGGGTCTTTGTGAATGTCGATCGGGCGTTCACGGACAAGGCCAAAAATAGTCTGGCGGTCGTAGCGAAGGGCATCAGGCTGTTTGCGCATTGATGCCGAGATACGCTTCCAGTCTTCGCGGTCGTTGTCGATAACTTCATTTTTTGCCCAGCGATGGATGCTGCCGTCAATGTTTCCGGCATCCACATCACCAGGCCAGAGAGCGTAGGCCAGTTCGTCATCCAGTGTTTTCCATGTCTGCTTGTATTCGCGATGAATGGCAGCAATGACCGGGCTGATTTTTCCTGTTGAATTTTCAGTGTGCTGTTGATTGGCTCTGGCGCGGGCGAGATCAACAACAGACGTGTATTTTCCGGTTTCCTTGCGTTCACCTTCGCGACGTTTTTTCCAGATGCGCATCTCTGCCTGAATTTCGGGCCATTTGGCACCAGGCTTACATTTATGCTTAACCCACCCGATGGCATGCAGCTTAAGCTCCGGATACATGGCGTTAACTTCTGGCATTTTCATCAACGCTTCAACGATATGTCCGTCGAATGTTGCCATGTCTTCCTGCAATAGTTCCTGCGCGCTAATCACCATATCAACGGTGATGTTTTCACATGTGTCGAACTTAACCATGACAGCGTTCTGTACTTCAGGGGCCAGCTTGTCAAAAGTGACGTTCATCGGATCTGATTCAGTCTCAACCGGGACAAAGGAAGCAGACTCCTCATCCCAGCGGTTTTCCTGCATATATTCAGCATCCCAGGAATCGAGGGCAGGGCGGGGTATACCAGGTTTATCCTCGCAAACAAGAAATTTATAAGCGCAGTCCTGAGCAGCCGGATAATGTTCCAGGAATTGCCAGTGAAATTTTGCGCGGGCGCGACGTTCATCACCGGCTTCAATGGCAGTGGCTACAGCGACTGCACCTTCTTCCTTTATTACCTGTTCGTCCGGAATGGCGGCGCAAATAAAGACTTTACTCATTTTGTTTTACCTCATTACAGATTTAAGGGTGAACAAATCCCTGCCATTGCTGGCATAAATTCATGGTTAATTTGTGTTTTATAAGTTTTGTGGTTTATCCAGTCATAACGGAAATATAATCTGATCCCGCATTTAATTGCCCGTCACCATGATTCCGCTTTTGCGGGCAATCCGTCACGACCGAGGAAGACCTTAATCATGGTGTCCTTAATGCAATGCTGAGTGCAAAGCCCCCGGATATAAAGTCGGTGTTTTTTAATTTCATTGACAGATGCAACATATGTTCTTCCCTGATACATAACGTAATCGCCGGGAGTGACGCACTGGCGTGGTATTTCATCGGTTCCGAAGTGATGAGCAATCATAATAATCTCCTTAATAATTTGTGATATGAAGGAAATTCCAGAAAACTATTTAATACTCAGCAACTGCTCGACGGTCATATTTTTAATTGCGCCCCGGTTTATGAGAGTCCATCCCTGCTTTTCCAGATAAAAACGGAAAGTATCCAGAGTACAGACCAGTGCGCCATCAGGAACGGTTTCGGTGAATTTGATGTAGCCGTGTTCGTCGAAGCGGATAACCAGGGTTCGGTCATCACCCGGGATTATTTTGTCAGCGGGTGTGGTGTTATTCCGGCGCAGTTCTTCCTCCATGCGGTCGAACTCGGCAATGTAGGCTTCCTTGAATGCAGCGGCCTTTTTGCCGGTGAAGCCCATCACCAGGAAAACGAAGCCGTTTTTGGTGATTTGGTAGGCATTGTAGGTATTGCCACGGTGCTCGAATTTAACCCGCGAAAAGTTGCTGGTTAAAAAGCGTTCAGAACATTCGAGGGCCTCTATTTTTTGAACAACATGGTGATGCTGCTTGCCGAAGAATTCTGCGATCGCAATAGACGTAGTGACTGCGCGACCATTTTCAATGGTTACGTCAGGGTGAGAAAGGGTAAGGGTAGTAGCCATGATGGCATCCTCAAGTGTTAAGTTAATTAACTCACCACCGAGGCTTTCCACGACCATAAGGGTGGCGAGACGTACAGGGGTGGAAATACCGGTCACTCGAGAACCCGGCCAGCCTTGCAGCTGCCCTGCACGCCCCACCATTATCTGAATGTGGCTGTGCTTAACGCATAAAAAAACCGCTTCGGCGCGGTTATGCGCTCGAGTAACTTTCGGGTTTCCACGCCCGGCACCCGGTTTATGAGGTGCAGGTGCACTATAATTCCACCCGTACTGGTTTTCAATAGCTACATTCAACATTTTCTCTTACCTTTCATCACCGAAGTGAACTTTGTTGATGCGGTGTCTGGTGCCTCCAGGTGACGTTAACCAGTTAACAATTAACGCCGGATACAGAGAATCCACCCATAACACTGTTTTTGGTTTTAACTGTTCCGCGTGCGCTTAGCCGCATTCACCGCATCACAAAATTCACTTTAAAAAGGGCGGCAGAGCAGTCACGGAGTAAAACTGATACCGCCAAACGTCACCAGAAAATTGATAACAGAGGGCGTTGCAGCGGGGTTGTCACTTAAGCGTATGGTCAACCTGACAACCCGGTGTCCTCAACGGGGAAGGAATAACCCCGCCATACTTACCGCCGCGCCATTTCGCGGATTGCCACAACCGGAAGCGCACGGTCGAACTAAATTTAACGACACCGTACAGAGAGACCAATTTCGCCGTGCGCTTTCGCGTTATGCCCTGACTTTTCAGGGACATATCCTTTCAGTAAACTGTCAGTGCCGGATTCTCACCCGTGTCCGGCGCACGCACTCCATCTGACCCGTGGAGAACTCCTTAATTACCAACCCTCAGGAGGGTGAAATGACTAGTAAAAATGTAAATATCCAGTTTAACCACGATGTTTCTCCTGCTGGACTTGCGGATGAACTCACTGCTATAAAAACGGCAATTATGCTACTTGCTGCTAAGTTGCCAGCAGCATCACAACCATCAGATATTTGTGACTCATTACGTAAGATGAATTCAACAAAATGCAACGAGATGGCATCACTTATTGAAATAGCTATTGATTTTAATGATTAATCGAAATCTCATGGCTAACTGTAACACTCCCGTCTGTGGCGGGATGCTTTAAATCACAGGAATTAATGCTTCTTGTTGCGAAGTAATTTTCAAGGGGGTTCATTCGAATCCCTTTCTGTTTCATTAACAAGCCAAATCCCTTATCAATGATGTCCATTAATTCCAAGAAGTATTTTTTATGTAAATCCTGGTTATCAGAGAGTTGCTTCTCTTCGTACAGTCCGATAAAGGCACGACGCACGTTACCGGATATATTATCGATGGTTTCTTTTTCTACGATACTCAGGTCAAGAGTCGCCAGTTGGGAACGAACTATATTCGCTGCCATTTCCTGGAATTGCATTGGTAAATCTTTAAATTCCATCGTCAACCTCATCAGTCAGTGTTTCTGGTTAACCAGCGACGCGCGCCAGCTTCCGTTTTAAACGTTTTGCTTCTGGTATACGTCATCGCGGTAAACGTTCCGTCCAGGTTGGGGAATACTCCACATACCAGAGATTCGTTGTTGCCAAGCTCGATAGTATCCATGCTGACCTCATTTCCCCTTAACGCCGGGGGAGCGGAACAAAAACCTGCTGCATAGTTAAAGTTGAACCCTGCCGTCATGTTCTTACGCCTCGGGCTGGCTACTTAACCCCTGACCACTGCCGGGTAACTCGAAGTATTGCCCTGCGTTCTGTGGGGCGGGGTGGGTAGTGGAAATAATCTACAATTAAAAACTGTTTTGTGTCAACAGTTTTTAATTGTTGTGTTGGGCAAAAAAACTCCCTCGAATGAGGGAGTGTGAAAATTGTTCAGTTCAGATAGGGAAGGGAAATTGTCGGCGGGCATGCACAATATTTGCAATTTCAATGCTTGAAGTTGCTACTCGGTACAAAACGATATAATTAGGGTGAACCACAATTTCCCGCAAACCGGATACTCGATCACTTGGCGGATATAGATATGGATGCTCAGAGAGGGCTAAAACAGACGTTTCAATCCGTATTTTTAGTCTGCGTGCTGCAGGAATATTTTCCTTAGCAATATAGGCTACGATCTGACGCAAATCATCGCGAGCAGATGGTAGCCACAAAATGGGTAACATTACTCGCTCCTGTTAGTTACAGCAATTTGAGCAATAAGATTCTCCATTTCAGCCATTACCTCATCATGTGGAATTGAGGGACGAGGGTCTGCAAGGCTTGACGCCACTTTAGCGCGTAACCATTCGTTGTAACTGTTTTCTTGTTCGGTAGTTTCGAATTCTGAAACTATCGGAGAAAGGGCTGTACTCATGGCATAACTCCTCTTCTTGTACTGTGGTCACGCCCGGCGGCTTTTTTGTGCCGCCAACCACCGGGCAATGGTTTCTTCCATTGATTTTTTCTTGTCTTTGATTTCTTGAAGCATTTTTTCTTGGTCTTCCTCTGGAAACGCACTAAAAGCCTGGAGCAGTTCGCGTTGACGAGGACCAATTTTCATCGTGTCAGGGGTGAAAATTTGCTCCCCCTCTTCAGGAGGCAATAAAAACCAATGCAATGGATGCCCTGTAACCTCAACCAGTTTATCCAAACTTGAGGCTTTAGGTGTAGCCTTACCGCTGACCCATTGTTGAACAGTTTGTTGTGTCACACCAATTCTACGGGCAAGCTCAGCCTGGCTCCATCCAGTTTCCTGAAGAAGCTTGCTGATTCTGTACATAGATACTTCTAGGGCGTTCATCATTATTCAATTTTACAGGTAAATACTGTTAAAAGCATCACAATAAAAAACTGTTGATTGTGTACAGTTTTTTATTGTAGGCTTTGCTTATAGTTTTTTAGAGGAGAGCAAAATGCTAGATAGCACTCGCGAAAAAATTAGGCAGAAATACACTCAAGCTGAAATAGGTCGTTATATGGGGGTCGCTCAACAGACTGTTTGGCAATGGTTTAGCTTTGACGTTCCCCCAAAGCAGGTAATTCCGTTATGTCAGCTAATGAAGTGGGAAGTTACCCCGCATGAAATTCGCCCTGATATTTATCCTAACCCAACCGACGGTTTACCTGTTGGATTCAAGGTTAACACATCAAATGCACCGGAGCTGATTCATGAAAATCAAGCATGAACACATCCGCATGGCAATGAATGCCTGGGCGTATCCAGACGGTGAGAAAGTTCCAGCAGCTGAAATAGCCCGGACTTATTTCGAGCTGGGAATGACGTTCCCGGAACTGTATGACGACAGCCATCCGGAAG
>OKKI01000056.1_pt1 | contig 30318 bp, 29 predicted proteins | sample 1609761 | NCBI WGS metagenome assembly OKKI01 (sample SAMN04436590, study PRJEB24849) | human gut metagenome | biome: human gut; feature: NICU; material: stool | host: Homo sapiens | place: USA: Saint Louis, MO | collected 2009-10-29
ATTTTTGAGTTACGTAAGTATTGATGATTTGTCTAACTTAATTTGACAATTAAGATATTCAATAAAATACCTTAACTTATACATTTAGGTAAAGAAAAAGTCAGCGATTTTATTTGTTTTAAAACTAAATAAACCGCGAAGACTACTCCGTCTTCGCGGTTTATGCCTAATCCTTATTTTCCATTGCTGCCTTTAATGCTGCAGCTAATGGACTTTCTTGTGGTTCCTCTTGATCATTGATTTTTTTCAATAAACGACGTTCTTCATGCTTCGTCATTTTCTTAGAACGTTCCTTCTTATCTAGCATTTTTTCTGTCGTTCCATCGTATTTACAACGGAAGTAAGAACCGTTCTTTCCATCAATGATCTCCATCTTGCGGTGACATTGCGGGCAGCGATGATTTGATACCTTTGGATCTTTACGGCGGCGATAATTACACTCTGGATTGGTACAAATGTAAATTTTTCCATCTCGAGTATTCTTTTCTCGTAGTGGCGAACCACATTCTGGACATTTCTTCGCCGTAATAGAGAAATCCTGATATTTTTTATCGCTGTGCTTCACTTCACTGACTAGCTTCTTCGTGTCTGCTTCGATTTCTTGTAGAAATTGTTTGCTGCTATATTTCCCATTAGCGATTGACTCTAATTGCTTTTCCCACTTTTCTGTCAGCTCCGGCGTCACTAGCGAGGGATTTACTAATTCCAGCAACTGCTTGCCTTTTGGTGAAACTAATAAGCCTGTGTTGGTCCGTTCCATCAATTCCGATTTAATCAGTTTTTCAATGATTTCCGCGCGAGTTGCTGGCGTTCCTAAACTATGCTTTTCCATTTGAGCCAGCAATGTTCCTTCATTCAAAGGTTTTGGCGGTGTAGTTAAGGCTTTTTCGATCGTAAAATTCGGTACGATCTTCATACCAGCTGTCCATTGAACAGCTTTTTTGACTTCTTCTGTAGGTTTCCAACCAGCTACCAAGATCTTGCTGTGACGGAAGGTGAATGTCTCCTTCTGGAAAGTTACCGTTACTTTTTGCTGACTCTCCTTATGGGCATCGGCGAATAATCCTAAAAAACGCGTCACGATCATATTGTAAATTCGTTGCTCATCAGTGGTTAACTTCTCAAAGCGTGGACGCTGTTCAGTTGGAATCAGTGCATGATGATCCGTCACCTTGTTATCCTGAAATACACGTTTCTGCTTCACTTGTGCTCCATTTTTAATGTAAGTTTTAACCTCTGGCGCAAAATCACTGACTGCTTGTAACCGTTCCTTCATCGTTGCTTTCATATCATTGGTTAGATACTTGCTGTCTGTCCGTGGATAGGTCACGATTTTGTGCGTCTCATATAAGCTTTGAACTAGCGACAAGGTTTTCTTTGCTGAAAACTGATAGCGGGCATTGGCTTCCCGCTGAATTTCAGTTAGATCATATGGTAACGGTGCTGGTTCTGTTTTTTCTTTTTCTGTAATGTCAGTGACTGTCCCTTTTTGCTGTGACAGCTCTTTGACTAATTTTTCTGCTGCTTCACGTTCCGTAATGCCATACGGATTCTTTTGATTGAGTTTAGCTTTCTGTCCATCCACCTCTAATGAAATGACAAAATAATTTTGGGGACGGAATTTTTCAATCTTCTTTTCTTGCTGTCGAACCATCGCAAGTGTCGGCGTTTGTACCCGACCCGCTGAAAGATTATCTTCATATTTTACAGTCAACGCTCGTGTAACATTCAAACCCACAAGCCAATCTGCTTTTGCTCGTGCTAAAGCAGAGTAATACAAATTGTCATACTCTTTCGCCGGCTTTAGATTTTTGAATCCATCCTTGATCGCTTTAGTCGTTTGTGAGGAAATCCATAATCGTTTGACTGGTTTTTCAAACCGCACATACTCTAAGATCCAACGTGCAACCAGCTCTCCTTCACGTCCAGCATCAGTGGCAATAACTGCCTCTGAGATATCTTTTCGTTTCGCCAGCTGCTGGATTGATTTCAGTTGTCCACGTGTTTTTGGTAGTGGTTTAATCCCAATATATTTGGGAATCATCGGCAATGTTTCCATCTGCCAGCTTTGCCATTCCTTATTTAGATCCTCTGGCATTTTCAGGCTCAATAAATGACCAAGGGCCCAAGTCACGACAACATTGGGTCCTTCAAAGTAATTTTTATTCTTTTGATTGGCGTTAAGCACCTTGCTCAAGTCTCTTGCAACGCTTGGCTTTTCCGCTATAATTAGCTGTTTCATAAAATTCCTTTCTGCTGTCAACCGTCAACGGCTGCTCGTCTTTTAATAACGCAAGACCCCAATACTGCTGCAAATAATCATCACACTCTTCACACCAGCGTTCGTCTTGGTCTTTCCAAAATGCACTTAAAAAATTATGTTTCGCATTACTATATGTATTGGTTTTTTGGAGCTCGCTCCAACGATGTTCATAATATGCTACAGCCGCGTCAAAATCTTCAAAAGTTGCGGTTTCTTGAATATCTTCTTGCCATTCTTCAAAGAACCACCAAGGTTCATTATCTCCATACATTGTTATTACTTGATACATCCCGTTACCCTTCTTTCCATCTCAATCATAAGTATCATGAAATAAAAATTCAAGAAAAATGTTTCCAGCTGATACAGGATCTTGAAAAAGTTCGTTCTCTACGATCCTTTTTCAGAAAAATATTGCTTTTTTCTTAATTCTATCGTAACACAAAGCGGCGGGATTTTACATGGTCCTTAAGAGAGTTATAATGTAAATTGGATTTATTTGCTCTGTTTTTCGCAGGTGCTTTTTTTTGCTTTCCAGAGATTAGCAAAATGGCCGGCTACGGAGCTTTTTGAATTTTTACATCAAAAGAATTTATTCTGTAGTTCATAAATAACCGCAAGTTTTATAAAATTGAAAGAAGGCCTTTTTAGTTTGAGTAAAATCAAAAATTCATTATTTCAACCTCGACCCACTTGGCAAAAGAATTTGATCGTTTTATGGTTTGGCACATTTATGGCCGGCATTGGATTTAGTTTGGTCATGCCCTTTATGTCCTTATACATTGACTCATTAGGAAGTTACAGCAACCAGCAATTAAACTTCTGGAGTGGAATTACCTTTTCTTCAACTTTTTTGATCACCGCGATTGTATCACCTTTATGGGGACGCTTAGCTGACCAAAAAGGACGTAAATTGATGCTATTGCGTGCTTCTCTTGGTATGGCAATTGTGATTAGCTTGATGGGAACTGTGGGAAATGTCTATCAGTTGATTGGTTTGCGTTTACTTCAAGGTGTCTTTTCTGGTTATATCAGTAACGCCACAGCCTTAGTCGCAACTGGAACTCCACGAGAAAAAAGCGGACAAGTCCTCGGAACTTTAGCAACTGGTGCTGTCACCGGCAACTTACTCGGTCCATTAGTAGGCGGTGTTACTGCCTCAATTTTCGGCTATCGTCTGACCTTCTTTATCACCGGAAGTATTTTGTTTTTAGTCTTCTTGCTTAGTCTCTTCTTCGTTCATGAAGAATTCACCCCCGTTGAGAAAAACGATATGCTTCCTGCGAAAGAGATCTTTCATAGTTTGAAATATCCCCACGTTGTAATCGGTATGTTCGTTACAACCCTGATTATTCAAGCTTCAAATAATTCGATTAGTCCAATTATTAGTCTTTATATTAGACAATTGATGCACAATCATGGAAACGTCACACTCGTCAGCGGAATTATTGCTTCAATCCCGGGAATCGCTACTTTGATTGCAGCACCGCGTTTTGGTCGCTTGGGGGATAAAATCGGCAGCGAAAAAATTCTAGGTATCGGTTTAATCTTTGCAATGCTGGTTTTCTTGCCAATGTCTATCGTTACAAATGTTTGGCAATTGGCCTTTTTGCGATTCTTAGTTGGAATCTCTGACGCTTGTCTTCTGCCTGCTGTACAGGCCCTGATCACGAAGTATTCGCCGCAAGAAGCTGCTGGAAGAATATTCAGTTACAATCAATCCTTCCAAGCTGCCGGTAATGTTGTTGGACCGATGATCGGTTCTAGCGTTTCTTCGATCTTTGGATATCGAGGGGTCTTTATCTCAACCTCAGCTCTTGTGTTGACCAACTATCTATTGGTACATCGCAATACAAAAGAAATCAGCGAGAAGCTGCATCAAAGTCATCAAACGCATTAATTTCCGAGACTTCGAGACTTATTAATGGCAACTTTTTGAGTAGTTTTCTATACTAAGAAAGAATATGAATGAAAGAAGTGAAGAACATGCTTGAGGGACAACTAAAATTTCTCGACTTTTTCCTGAACAATACAATTGAAGGAAAAGAAGAGCAAGCAAAGGAAATCTTGGTTAAAAGCTTTGCGGATCAAGAAACCAATGCTTTAAGCTTAGAAGAATTTAAACAGCTACAGGAAAAGCTCTTTCCTTTGATCAAACCTGAAAAACTGAATGAAGTTAAAGTTGCAATGGCACATTTCGCTCAAAGTCTGGCATAGAAAAAAATCACCATCAAAATTTCGGTCTTTTTCAAAATTCAGAAATAGCACAAAAAAAACTAAAAGGAAGGTTCCCCTCCCTTTTAGTTTTTTTGTGTTATTTGTCACCTAAGATTAATCGCTTGATAATCTCATATAACAAAATGGTTACAGTTCTATACATTAAATATATTGTAATTCTTTTGTTTCTTGATAGGCATGATCAATCAACCCGCCGCCGAGACATTCCATACCATCGTAGAATACAACCGCTTGGCCTGGAGTAATTGCACGAACAGGATCATCAAAAATTACTTCCGCACGATCACCATCCAATAAACGAACCGTTACGGGTACATCTTGCTGACGGTAACGGAACTTCGCTGTGCATTTAAATTCCTTTGGCCGATCTTCATTCGTTGTGAAGTGGATTTCACTGGCATCCAAGCTTGTCGCATATAGTGCTTCATGATGGAAACCTTGACCAACATACAATGTATTGGTAGATAAATCCTTGCCGACGACGAACCATGGATCATTGGTTTTTCCGCCGCCACCGATACCTAAACCTTGACGTTGGCCGATTGTGTAGTACATCAATCCATCGTGTGTACCTTTTTCTTCCCCATCTAAAGTCACCATCTTGCCCTTTTTAGCTGGCAAGTAATTGCTTAAGAATTGTTTGAAGTTCTTTTCCCCGATGAAGCAAACACCGGTTGAATCTTTTTTCTTGGCAGTAGCTAAGCCAGCTCGTTCAGCGATTGCGCGAACTTCTGGTTTTTGCATACCGCCTAAAGGAAACATAGTTTTTGCTAATTGTTCTTGCGAAAGTTGACTCAAGAAATAGGTTTGATCCTTGTTGTTGTCCACACCACGTAGCATGTGAACCACACCGTTTTCGTCTTTTTCGACTTGAGCGTAATGTCCGGTTGCCACATAATCCGCACCTAGTTCCATTGCGTAATCCAAGAAAGCTTTGAATTTGATTTCCTTGTTACACATCACATCTGGGTTCGGTGTGCGGCCTGCACGGTATTCCGCTAAGAAATATTCAAAGACTCGGTCCCAATATTCCTTTTCGAAGTTGACAGAATAATAAGGAATCCCGATTTGGGCAGCGACTTTCGCCACGTCCTTATAATCTTCTGTCGCGGTACAAACACCATTTTCATCAGTGTCGTCCCAATTTTTCATAAAAATGCCGACTACATCGTACCCTTGCTCCTTTAACAACAAAGCAGTTACGGATGAATCGACGCCGCCGCTCATTCCTACGACGACTCTTGTGTTGCTGTTAGACACAGTATCACCATCATTTCAAAATAGATTTCCGAAAACTCTACGATTTGAAGGTCGCAACTTTTCAGTATGACGAATTATACAACATAAATCTTAAATTTTCGATAGATAATTCTTCAGAAAAATTTTATTTGTCTTTTTGTATTGTTTGTATTAATATATACAATACAAAAGGGAGTGAGCATATGATCTTAGAAATTGATCCTCGTTCTGAAGAACCCATTTATTTACAACTACGTAAACAAATCATTATCGGCATCGCTCAAGGTGAATTGCAGCCAAATGAACAGTTACCGACAGTCCGTCAATTTGCGGATGAACTAGGAGTAAATACAATGACTGTTTCAAAAGGCTATCAGCAACTGCGAGAAGAAGGCTACCTGATCACTGATCGTCGTAAAGGAACATTGGTCGCTCCTTTGCCGGTTGCCGCTAAAAAAACTAACGAAGAAAATTTAACATTACTGTTAGCAGAACTTTATTTAGCTGAACCTGATGAAAAAGCAATCCAAGAAAAAGTTCAACAGATTTTGACGAGTTTCGGAAAGGATGAGCGCTGATGTTATCTCCTATTATTTTAGTCATATTGATTTCTTGTAACTTTATCATGGCGTTTACAAATTCTTTAGCCGCTAAGCCGCACAATTATGTTATCGTGGAAAACACCTTTCCTGCTGATAAAATCAATGATCCGCTAGTACTAGTTTTCAGACAAAATTATCGAAAGCGTCAATTTCAACTGGCGTTTCTATTGACTATCTTAGACTTAAGCTTGTTGATCCCTATGAAGGATTCTATTTTTATGCTGCTGTTTTTCATCCTTCTTTATATCACAATCGGTGCTGGATACTTCTTGCAAATTCGTTATATCCGTAAAGGGCATCAATTAATTGTAGACAATAACTGGCAATTAACCCAGCAGCCAATACAAGTCGATACCAAGCTTGTACTTGAGAAAAACCAAAAGCTTGTTTCTCCTTGGTGGTTTGTTCTTTCATTTGTACTCCTGTTTTTATTGACAGTACTTCTTCACCCGCGAGAAATGGGAAGTCTGACTTGGATTCTATTCGGCACAAACATATTTGTTTTACTTTTGTTTCTGGCAGGTTGGTGGGCAATCAGTCGACTGCCTGTGCGAGCTTTGACCAATGATTCAAAAATCAATCGGCAATATAACGATCTGACGAAATTTTACTGGTCAGCATTTATTACAGGTACAAGCTTCTTTGTTCTGTTGATTATTTATCTGCCTTTGATTACTTTGGAATCTAGTCCACGCCTCTTTAACCTATTGACGATTATTGAGTTCTTGGCGATTTTCCTTTTCTGCGGCTTTACCTTGTGGTGGCTGATCCGTTTGCGTAACAAACAGGATCAGTTATTGACACAAACACCCAGCTTTCGTTATACAGGCGATGATTATTATTGGCGCTATGGGATTTACTACAACCCTGATGATCGTCGATTAATGGTTCCTGACCGTATCGGTTTGAATATCACGGTGAATTTAGCACGAATTGGTGGAAAAATTTTTATCGGCTTGCTGCCTATAGTTCTGATAGGTGCTATGGTGATCACCGTTGTTCCTTTATACATTTTAGACTATCATCCCGATCCATTAACCTATGAAATAAAGCAGGAAAGTGTTATTTTGGATGGCCCATTCTACCGGGAACGAAAAATTCCCTACAAGGATATAAAAAAAATGGCTCTGATTGAACGCTTACCACGTGTTGGTATGAAAGTGAACGGACTGGCAACGGAGAATTACGCCATCGGCAGCTTTAAAGTTGCTGGAAAATCCGCCTCTCTTTTCGTGGACTATCAATCAAAACCAATTTTACAAATTCAGACAAAAAATCGAGATTACTATTATACCAACACAGATCCTACTGCTACCAAACAGCTTTATCAAGAAGTTAAGAAGAACCATCAATAAATAAAAAATGATCCCACTCCATTTGCATGAAGTGGGATCAGTTTTTTTATTCAACGACGCCAATCCGATTGATTGGCCAGAAAACAAATTTTACATTAGTCAAAATATCCTTTTGATCGATCATCCCGATGATTCGTCCATCTTTTGAGATACGTCGGTTATCTCCCAGAACAAATAATTGTCCATCAGGAACTCTTTCGTAGCCAAACAAACTTTGCAGATCGAAATCAAAGGTCAATGGCTGACCGTCCGTCAATTTGCCTTTATACTCTTCTAAATATGGCTCATCATATTTCTTTCCATTAATGTAAAGCTGGTCGTCTTTGTAAGCGACGGTATCTCCAGGTAAGCCAATCACACGTTTCACATAATCAGTTCCCGGGTCATCCGGTGCTGGAAAAGTTACCACATCAAAACGATTGATCTCCGCATGTTTCAATCCAAACAGCCGCTCACCATCATTCAGGTTAGGCTTCATTGAATCTCCAATCGCCTCTACAGGTGAAAATACGTAATGCCGTAACGCGATTACCGCACCTATCATAACAACATATAAAAGAACCGTTTTCGCAATTTCTTTAACCTTCACTTTTTTCCTCCCTTATTTAAATATCTCGTATGATCTTTATATTTAATTTACCATAGCAGCTCCGTCATGAAAACAGCCCGTTGCCTTTTTAAGCATTTATTCACTATCAGCATAGTCGTTAAAAAAAGACATCGATTTCTCGATGCCCAGGCTTATTTTAATTTTTTTATCTCTGCTTCTTTGTAATCCGCGATCTCATCGATCAGATTTTCTGAGATAGGTGTGCCAAAAGGTAACGGATCTCTCAAAAAACCGCGTTCCGGTGCATCGACCCCAACATTAATGTCTTCAGCAATCGGCATACTATAGTTGTGAATGTGACCATGAAGGTTGCGAATGTTTAATGTCTTTCCGAGAAGCATTGGATAATGAGTCAAATAATACTGATGATGATTAAATTTTACAATTGCTCCAACATCATGGAACTCAAATTTGTTCTCTCCATTTGCAAGTTTAGGATCATGGGCAGCTAAATATCTAAAAAAGGTCCGTGAATCATGATTCCCTTTGATAAATACAATTTTTCCCGTTAACTGCACTAATTGCTCTAAAATATCCTTAAAACCCTTTTCATATAATGGGTGCATTGCAACATCACCTAAATGATAGACTGTGTCCTTCTCGTTGACAACATTGTTCCAAGCAGTAATCATTTGCTGATTCATTTCTTCGACAGAATCAAATAGACGCGGCGCAAAGTCATTATCGCCTAAAAGATTTTCGTGAAAATAATGGGTATCTGATATAAAATATTTCATTCTAATCACCTACAAAACGAATTCTGATTCATATCTTTATTTTACCATCTCTGCTAAAAAAAAGCGCTGCTTGAGAAAAAGTCAGATTGACAAAGCAGGGAATAAAACTGACAGCTAACAGGCTTATCTGTTTTCTTCTAACAAAGCAAACTGTGAAAAGTTTGACTCACAGCTAACTCGAACAATGGGATTAACTTTTTCAAAAAGCAAAAAAGTTAATTCTATTCTCATCACGCCTATCATCGCACTAAACATCTTGAGAAATAATTTATGCTAAGTCCATTATTTTACTTTCCAACTAATACAAACTGCAAAAAGTGCGACTGACAAAAACAAGGCTGCCAGTTTATACCTGGTAGCCTTGTTTTTGTAAAATTGCTTGATATTTCATTTTAATAATTGTGATGACCGCCTCAAGTTGTGTCAGATCTTCTACTTTGGTCGCATCGAATTCTCTTGTTCGTTTAAAGGATTTTCCTGTATCAATCAAATGAAAGATCTGGTTCCAACGTTCAAATTCAGAAAGATTATTGAGATTTGCAATCGGAAACGCTGCTCCATCACAAATTTCCCACAAACGGAAGATCAAAAAAGCTGTATCGACCACTTCCATTTTTCTTTTTTTCTTTTTACATTGAATGATAACCTTTTCAGGATTATATTTTAGGTACCAATCTAACAGAATAAAAAAAGCTTCCCAGCGATAGCTATCGCGGAACATCTTTTGTGTGTCGGGCATGTCACGAAAAATCAGAGGAATCAAATATTTTTTCTTATATTTCAAACAAGGAATCCCATCGATAAAGTAGTCTACATAGCGAGTTAGATAACTATTCCCTTCATAATCACTGATATAGTAATCTTCGACACCGTATTTTTTTAACTCTTTTGTCAGGTTGGCGCAGTCTTCAATTGAGACGGTCAGCCCCGACAAGAGACGGAAATCAGAAATAATCTTGTGATGCTCGATCGTTTGTATCTTGTGAACCAACTTCTCACCTTCATTTCCAACAATATTCTTACTATCAGTGTACCATAATCTTCTTAATTTGAAGCTTCTTAGCGTTAAAAAGATTCAGAAAAAAAGGTAAATATACTAAATTAGAAGTCGGATTATAATCGATGCCCCTTCGAATTAAGCGTTACCTAAAAATAATATCATTATTTTTAATGATTAAATAACTGATGCTTCTATTTCTTTTAAAATCCTTTTAGCAACCAACGCTTTTCCTCTACTTAAATAGAAAAAAGAAGAAGCTGTGACAAAAATCTTGTCACAGCTTCTTCTTTCGTACAAACGGTGTTCCAGAAATAGCTTCTGTCACAAGCTCTCTCTATGATTAAATTTCTTCTTTAACAAACAATCCGCGATCAATCATACCATCCATCAGAAAGTAAAATTTTTCTTGGACCATTTCTTGTTTTGCATCTTTGAAAATATCTACAGCTTTTAGTCCATTCGCTGTTGTCACTGACATCTTCAAGGTACTGATATCTTTTGCCACCGTAATTTTCAGCTTAAAGCCTTCTTTACTTTGGGGAGTTGCTTGCAATGGACGAATTAATTGGAAATTGCCAGAGCTTGTTTCTGTAAAGCCGTTGTCACGCAATGTATACTTTTTAGCAGTAGGCGCTAATGCATATTGATATTTTGATCCCTTAATCGTTGCTGTCTTTGTAAATGCCATATACTCACCTCATCTTTTTCTTTCACTATTGATTATAAAGATAAGTATCAAGCATTTCAATCCAGATTATCTCTTCTTAGTCAGTTCCTGCAAACTGGTCACTAGCTGTTCTGCGAAATACTCGACTTGCTCCATCGTATTGCCATAGCCAAAGCTTACCCGTACGGATTCTTTTATTTCTGGAGCTTTTTTTCCGTACATTGCTTCTAAAACGTGGGATGGATCAATCGTTCCTGCTGTACAAGCAGATCCAGTGGAAACTGCGATACCTTGCAGGTCTAACTTCATCAGCAACAAATCATTATTGATTCCAGTAAAGCGCAAATTCAAAACATGCGGCAATTTATTATTCAAATCGCCATTCACCTGATGATCAATGTCTGCTTGATCCAATGTCGTTAACACTTTCTGGGTAAACTGTTCATACAACTCACGTCGTTTTTCCCGTTCTTCTTCTGTTAACAATTCAACAGCCTTTGCCATTCCGCAAATGCCAGCTAAATTCTCCGTTCCCGCGCGGCGTTTTTCTTCTTGCTCGCCGCCATGAAGCAATGGCGCTAATTGGGCTTTATCGCTTTTGAACAAAAAGCCGACACCTTTTGGTCCATTGATCTTGTGAGCTGAAATGCTTAGAAAATCAATGCCTAGCTCATGAGGACGAATAGACTGATTTCCATAAGCTTGAACCGCATCGGTGTGGAAATATGCCGGATGATCCTTCAAGCGTTCTCCAATCTCTTTGATAGGCATTAAATTACCGATTTCATTATTGCCGTACATAATTGAAACTAAGATTGTATCTGGACGCAAGCTGGCATCTAAATCCTCTAAAGAAATATTTCCTTTGCGATCTACCGGCAAATACGTTACTTCAAAACCTTGTGTTTCTAAATATTTCATTGTATTGATCACCGCTGGATGTTCAATCTGCGTCGTAATCAAGTGACGGCCTTCCTGCTGGCGAGAAAAGGCTGTTTCCAAAATCGCGGTATTGTCACCTTCTGTCCCGCCACTATTAAAGATAATTTCATGATATTTTACGCCGAGACTTTTACCGATGACTTCCCTCGCCATTTCCAATTTCCCAGCAGCTTGCCGACCAAATAAATGAACACTTGATGGATTACCGAATGTTTCTGTAAGGATTTCCGTCATTGTTGCGACTACTTCTGGATGCATGGGGCTCGTTGCCGCATGATCTAAATATATATTTTCCACAAACTTTCGAACCTTTCCCTCTGCGAAGTTTATTTTAATCGAAAAAAAGAAAAGGGCAATGCTGCCCTTTTACTTAAAATCTTTTTGTTCCATCGTAAATAATGGGCTGACAGATTCATTTTCATGAATTCGTTTCACTGCTTCACCCATCAAATCTGAACAACTGATAATCGACAATTTTTTAGGATGGCGCTCAGGCCCAGTTAGAACAGAATCTGTAATACAAATGTCTTTGATGTCAGCAGCATCTAAATTTTCTTTTGCTGGAGGTGATAACAAACCATGAGAAGCACAAGCGACTACTTCCTTCGCGCCTGCCTTCCTTAACGTTTTCGAAGCATTGGAGAAAACTTCTCCAGTGTTCAAAATGTCGTCTACCATGATACAACAGCGACCTTCTACATCTCCGATCACATACCCAGAATCTGGATTGCCTTCTTCAGCGACATCCACGATCGCGATTGCTGTATCTAAATACTCTGCCAAACTACGGGCGCGTTGAACACCGCTGTTTTTGGGAGAAACTACAACATAGTCATCTCCCACCATTCCACGACGACGATAATAATGCGCAAACAATGGCATCGTAAATAAATTGTCAACTGGAATATCAAAGAAACCTTGGACTTGCACAGTGTGTAAATCAAGGGTCAATACTCTTGTTGCACCTGCGTCTGAAAGTAAATTCGCAATCAATTTTGCTGTGATCGGCTCGTGAGGTTTAGCTGTACGATCTTGTCTAGCATAGCCATAATACGGCAATACAACATTGATCGTTTTTGCACTCGCTCGCTTCAAAGCATCGATCATGATTAATAATTCTAAATAATAATCATTTACTGGCTCATTTGTGGATTGGACTAAATAAACGTCATATCCCCGAACGGTCTCCTCTAAATTAATCGAGATTTCTCCATCACTGAACTGTTTGACCGTACTTTTTCCTAACGGTACGCCACAGACATCGGCGATTTTTTCAGCCAACGGTCTGTTCCCATTAAGACTAAAAATTTTAAATTTATCCTTACTTTCTTCTGACATGGTGTCCCTCCAAGTATTTTTGTACCACCAGTTTAACATATTTTGAGTTATTTGCTGTAGATTTTACTTTTTCAATACGAGGGGAACAACTGATTGTTCGGATTTTGAGCAGAACGTCATTACTATTTTATCTGAGAGACCAATGAAATCGTGCCATTTCCCCACTCCGCCGGAATCACAGCCTCACTCTTTCCCCAATTATCATGAATCTTGTAAAATCTTTGTCCAGCTGAATTCTCCATAAAGCCATGAACGACGACCCAATGATTTTTATAACTGCTGCCCAGCAGCTGCAAAAGACCGATCATGACCGGCTCTCCAGCTGAGATTCGTTTAGTCACCCGCTGCCAAGAACCCGCGACGGTGCCTCTTGCTCGATAAGGAATCCGATAACAGCGAAAGAAACGATTCAAGCCAAGTGAAATCTGTAGCGGAACTGTGGGAAAATCAATCGGCTGTAATAAAGGCTGTAGCGCATGAACGAGCTCTTCGTTCTGAGGACTGTTCTTTTCTCGTAGACCATTTGGCAAGCAGTCTGCATCCAGCTGATCCTGCCAATAAGCCAACAATACACTACTAGCATAGGTGCCGCATAGAAATCCTCGCGGTGTCTTCCAGTCACGATAAATCTCAAAGCTCTCTAACTCGATCCACTGATTGATTGGATAATTCATTTTTTTCACCGCCAAATCATTTTCTTTTGTGTATCTTCTCAAGATATATCATAATGGATTATAACGGAAAGAACTAGAAAAAAGATGGAGGACACTATTTTGGACAAAACAAAAATCAAAGAAGATTTATATGAAGCAGTCAATGGTGAATGGATTGAAAAAGCGACAATCCCCGCAGACAAACCGGCAACGGGCGGTTTTCAGGATCTTGTGGATGGCATCGATGATCTATTAATCACTGATACAAAGAAAATGAGCGAGAATCCTTCCTTGATTCCCAATGATTTAATGAAGGAATACATCGCTTATTTCAATCTAGCCAATGATTATCAAAAACGCGATCAGGACGGTGCGGCACCTATGCTGCCCCTACTTCGACAAGTAGAAGCGTTAAAAGATTTGAATGACTTAGCAGAGCAATTAACTAACTGGGTTCTTGATGGACTGCCTTTACCCTTTGGCGTAGATGTAGACGCTGATATGAAAAATACTAAGATCAATGCTTTATTTGCTGGTGCGCCTAGCTTGATCCTACCAGATAAAACCTATTACGAAGCAGATCATCCGCAAGCGCCGCAGCTTTTGGCGATCTTTAAGGAAATGACGCTGAAATTATTCGACTTGGCTGGTTATGATGCTGCTGCAGCCGAAAAAATCACAGATGAAGCACTTCAATACGATAAATTGTTGGCGCCTCACGTAAAAAGTGCTGAAGAAAATGCCGACTACAGCAAAATGTATAACCCTGAAAGTGGTGAAGAATTTATCCAGCATAGCCAACACCTTGATTTGAAAAACTTATTAATCGGCTTAATCGGCGAAGTTCCAGAAAAGATTATTGTGACCGAGCCGGCGTTTTTCAAAAAACTTGATGAGTTAGTCAATCCAAAAACCTTCCAGCAAATGAAAAGTTGGATGCTGGTCATGACTCTTAATGCATTAACCGCCTATCTCAGCGAAGAATTTCGTCAAGTCGGCGGCATATACAGTCGTGCGCTTTCTGGTGCGCCCGAAGCTCGTCCACAGGAAAAAGCCGCCTTCTATCTAGCATCAGGTCGTTTTGATCAAATTATTGGCGATTATTATGGAAAGAAATACTTCGGTGAACAAGCCAAGAGAGATGTTGAACAAATGGTCCAACGCATGGTAGGCATTTATCAAGATCGCTTGAGCAGCAACACCTGGCTCAGTGAAGCAACTCGTGAGAAGGCCATCATTAAATTGAATACTCTAGGGATTCATGTAGGTTATCCAGAAAAAATCCCAGCAATTTATACGCATTTCAAAGTAACGACAGCAGAAGAAGGCGGAACACTGTTAAGTAATGCCTTGCACTTCAGTCATTTGAAACGTAAAGAGGATTTCAAAAAATGGAACCAGCCTGTCGAACGTGATGAATGGGAAATGAGCGCAGATACGGTCAATGCTTATTATCATCCATTCCGCAATATCATCGTCTTCCCAGCTGCGATTTTGCAGGCGCCATTTTACAGCTTGAAACAATCCAGCAGTGAGAACTTTGGCGGTATCGGAGCTGTGATCGCCCATGAAATCTCTCATGCCTTTGATAACAATGGTTCACTCTTTGATGAGTATGGAAATCTAAACAATTGGTGGACCGAAGAAGATCAAAAGCATTTCCAAGCGTTAGCGGATCAAATGATCGCTGAATTCGACGGTCTAGAAATCGCTGGCGGAAAGGTCAACGGTAAGCTGACAGTCTCAGAAAACATTGCTGATGCAGGTGGTTTGAGCTGTGCTTTAGAAGCCGCAAAGAAAGACAATAATGTGGATCTTGAAGGCTTCTTCATCAACTGGGCAACGATTTGGCGGATGAAGGCTCGGCAGGAATATACCCAATTACTCCTATCAATTGATGTCCATGCGCCAAACAAATTGCGAGCCAATGTCCAAGTGAAAAATCTGGCGGACTTCTATCAAACCTTCGACATCCAGCCTAACGATGCGATGTACTTGGCTCCTGAAAAACGAGTTAGTATTTGGTAAAACAATTTTTTTGCAACAAACGAAAAGGCAGCAGGAAGCTACGACAAGACTTTTGTCACAGCTTCCTGCTGCCTTTATTTTCTTTGTACATACTATTTAATCAAGCTTTTTCTTAATTCCTGTCCCCTCTTCTTCCGCTTCGAATGATTGATAATCTCTTGGCTAACGATTGATTCACACTCAGTCTCAACGATGTCTCGAAAACGGCGAACCCCGTTCTTTTGAAAAATCGTTAATCTCGTTAAAATTTCCATCAATGTAAAAAGTTCCTCGCACGACTTGCAGATGTCCGCATTTTTGCTAAAGGTCAGCTTGTGCTTCTTGCCATTGTCATCTTCAAAAACTGCTTTGAAGGAAAAATAAAAATCCTCCTTTTCCTCAAATGCCTTCTCACGGGATTTTTCAGACCAACTTTTTATCGCATAGGCCAATACTTCGTCAAATTTATCAAATGTAGGAGTTGAGGCAACGCGAAAATACTTCATATCCGGACGAACCAAACGCGTCATCTCAGAAAATTCCGCTCGACTCTTAAATAAACGACTTCGTACAATCTCCCATTCCTCGTATTCAAAGTAATCGTAAAAATATAGACAAAATTCACGCATTCTTTCACTTGGCCTACAGGTTAAAAAAATCTGGCGAATCAAATCCTTACACATGAGGGAATAATCCTCCATCATCATCGCATTGCGCACCAGAAGCGCCATTCCATACTCAATCACCACATCTGCATTTTGCGTTTCTTCGTAGTACTGACGAATTCTCGTTTCTAAAGATTCTCTTTTCATTTGAAACAATTGTCGTTCCTGTAACGGCTGCACGTTCATTCCCCTTTCTGTTTACAAAATACTACAATTTTTCGATCTCATGACGCATACGTTGAAGAAAAGCCGCATCGTCAGCTTCATCCACATAGTAAGTAGTCTTTCTTGTACCGCGGCATTCAGGAAATACCACTTCAGCAAACTTGCGAACACCATTTTCTTCAAAGATTGTTAGCTTTGTCAATATTTCTAACAGCACCAAGAGTTTCTTTCTCGGTATACTGATATCTGCATTTTGAAATTTTAGCTTGTGTTTTTTACCATGTTCGTCTCTGAAAACCGTATGGTACTCATAACCATATCGCTCCTTCTCAGGACGATTTTTTTCATCGTCAACCCAGTAGTTCTCATAAAGCCAATCCCGTTTTTTATTTGTAGGGGCAGATGCTGCTCGAACATACTTCGTTTCAGGTCTAATCCTTCGTGTCCTCTCGGAGAATTCGGCGCGACTTTTGAACAATCGATCCCGCACATTTTCCCACTCATTATAATCAAAGAAATCATAAAAATATAGACAAAACTCACGCATTTTATCTGTTGGTTCTTTTGTTAAGAAAATTTCCTGGATTAAATCTTTGCAGACAAAGGAATAATTGGTCATCGTAATCGCATTAAAAACTAAAATCGCCATACCATATTCGATCACTGATTCTGAATCTTGTGTCTTAGAATAGTATTGCTGGATTCTTTTTTCAAGATTCACACGCTTCATTCTAAACAACTGACGTTCATTTAAAGCTTTCACTGCCATTCTCTTCTCTCACTTTCGCTTAGAATTTTTTACTCTATAATGATACCTCTAAATGAAGCAGAATTTTACCCAAGATTATTTATAAAAAAAAAGATCTAGAATTCTTTTCCCGATGAAATGAAAAGATTGTTTCCTTCTCAAATCTGTGCTAGTATTTTTGCGGGGACTTCCCCAAATAAATCAGAGTAGAAAATAAAGCGTTAAGTGCTGGAGGGATGGGATGTTGTCCTCTGGACGAAAGACTTTGTCTGCGGTTTTATTTTCGCATTCGCTGCATGCAGATGTAGCAGCTCTATAAGGAGATGCTAGAAATGAAAAAACACCTTGATGCTAGAAGCATCACAACTATGGCACTACTGATTGCCATGATGGTCACCCTGTCTCGAATATTAGGAATCGAGACGCAATTTCTTAAGGTCAGCTTTACCTTCATCCCAGAGATTATTATGGGAATGCTCTTTGGTCCATTTTGGACAGGCATTGGTTCTGTAATCGCTGATTTTGTAGGAATGTCGCTATTTGCAAAAGCACCCTTTTTCATCGGTTTTACCATCAACGCCTTTCTAGAAGGAGCCATCTATGGATACTTTTTCTACAAGAAAGAGATTACTTGGAAAAACTCGATTCAGTCAGTGCTGGTAACAACGATCGTGATTAACCTGATATTAACACCTTTATGGTTAGCCATGATGTATCATGTCCCATTGAATAGCTGGTTAATCTGGGCACCACGCTTAATCAAAACAGCAATTTGGATTCCTATTCAAGCGGTTATTACCTATTTCTTAGGTGGCGTATTACCCTATAAACAATGGATTGCTCGATTCAATCGTGCACACTAATTCTTTACAAATGATTACGTTTATGTGAAAGTAGTTATACAATTCACAGCATATAATCCTTTAGAGACTGTCTTATCCCATAGACAGTCTCTATTTTTGTGTTATATTTCCCAAGCATAAAAATCGTAAAACGTTATATAAAGCGCTATGATGAGAAAAATTTAATAAGAAAGCTGGGAGAAAAATGAAAAAATCTGACGTTTTAATTGTCCCTAAAGACCGCTCACTGTACTTTTTCCCCGCCATCTCTGAGATGAGTGTTTGCTCGGGGAAAGAGTTACTTGCAGCAAATAACGAATATTTACGCCAATACTTGAAAGACTTTCAACTAATTATATTTTTAGATTACGGTTTTGAACCAGAAATGGCCGCCAAGATTCGTCCTTTCACAAAAGCTAAGATTGTTCTATTTTTCTGGAATCACTTCAAATTGGAGCATTATCGCAAATTGAATGCCTCACAAAAAGAACCTGCGATCAATGAAATTTATCATTTCGATCCATTAGAGGCACGAGATCTAGGCTTGAAGCATAATAGTTCCTTTTACACTCAGTCTGTTGGCGAGCCGCTTAATGAAACGGATTATGATATCTTTTTTGGTGCCAATGATAATGGCCGAAAGCAGCAAGCAATGGAGCTTAAGAATCGCTTCGAATCACTAGGCCTTTCTACCTTCTATCATATTCTGCCTAATCGCGGTAATGAACAAGCCGGTTACCTACCCTATAGTGAATATCTAAAATTGGTCAAGCGTAGTAACGGTATTCTGGAAATCCTACGTGCTGGACAATATGGGGTCACTCTTCGAACCTTTGAATCACTTTTCCTACAAAAGAAGCTAATTACCGCCAATGAGATGTTGCCTTTTTACCGACTTTACGATCCGAGAAATGTCTTTATGCTGGAAACAGATCTTAGCCAATTGACCGCTTTCTTGAATATTCCCTACCAGCCTGCCGATCAAGTGCTACTTGATTTCTTTGAAGCAAAAAATTGGGTCAAACGCTTTGTAGATTACGATCCGAAGCTATTTGAAGAATTCGAATATTATCCTGAGTTGATGAGGCATGCAAGTGCGCTGTAGCACTTTGTTGCTCATTTCAAGAGGCCCGTCAATTTCAAGAATAAGAAGGAAATTCCGAAACTTGCCAAGAAAATCAGTGACATAGGAACTGATGTCGGATGGTCCTGGTCGGCGCTTCTCAAATTTTTATGGCTTATTTCCCTAGTCGCTACTGATATGCCGCCATTTACTCGTAAATAGGAGCTGATCCGAAAGACTAAAAGACTTTCAGATCAGCTCCGTGTTTATTTGCAGTATTTTTGATAGTTAACAGTAAAACCTTCTATAAGAAAAAGAGTTAGAAAAAGGAGCAATCTCGCTTTCTACTAGTTTACTCGCGATTTCCATCATCGATTTCTTTTATAACACTTCCAAAATCGAACGTAGCTCATCAACAGATACCTGCCCTGGAGCTGAGGCCTTTTTCGCTGCGCCGAATGTTGCTGATGAGCCAAACGTTGCACCGGATACGCGACTGACTACTCCTAAACTTCCCATAGACATGGTAATTAGCGGACGGTCAGCATGTTTATGATACATTTCCTGTGTCGCATCCAGCAGGGTGATCACATCGGCAGTTGTTTGCGGCATCACTGCGATCTTACAGATATCTGCACCCAGCTCCTGCATTTTGCATAGACGCTCAATTATTACTTCTTTTGCTGGTGTCTTATCGAAGTCATGGTTGCACATAATGATTTTTTTATTTTTTTCATGAGCTAGTTCAATTGTTTGGCCTACACCTACCGCTGGCATGAATAATTCCACATCCAATAGGTCAAAGCTGCCTTCATTTAATAATACACGATACATCTCAAAATACTTCTCATCCGAAAGAGCCAGCTCACCGCCCTCTTGCTTTGTTCTAAATGTTACTAATAACGGCTTATTCAAAATTTTCTTAACCTGCTTTGAAAATTGAGCCGCAGCGGAAAAATCCAAGATGTCCTCATAGAAATCAATCCGCCACTCAACGATATCGCAATCGACCGTCGCAACAAATTCTGCTTCCTGAATGATTTCTTCTTTTGTTCTACCTACTAGAGGTACAATGATTTTCGGTTTTCCTTCACCTAATGTGACCGTATCAATCGTTACAGTTTTCATTCACATCTCTCCTAATCTCAACATTCATTCTATCCTACTGATAAACAGCCGTTACGGTCTGCTGTTGCAACAACGTTTGTTTTGTTCTCTTATCCTCCAGAAGTTCAATCGTCTTTAAGATATCTCTGGCTTCTCGAGTTCCTTCGATGATTCTTCGTGCGACCTTACTATCTCCTATGTTTACTAATGGAATATCCTCTGCTAGTGCATACGCCTGTAATTCTGGCAGCAACGGTGCATCAGCACGCATTCCAAGACAGATAAAACCCAAATCAAAATTCAAATTTATCATACAACCGTTCTCATCTTCAACCAGAAAGTCAGACTTGTTAACCTGTGTTAGTTTTGTAGAAGTATAAACATTTACCTTATACTTTTCAACAATTTCCATCATTGCCAGCTTCGTGATCAGATCCAGATCTTTTCCTAATTCTCGTTGCATTTCAACGATACTGACCTTCGCGGCACCGCGTTCTGCATAATATTCCACAACATCCAGTCCAACTGCCCCGCCACCAATCACGACAATTTCCTTACCCTTGAACTCTTGAAAATTATCCATTCCATTCAGGAGATCAAAAATTGAAAACACTTTGCGATCCGCTTTTGCCAGCTCTTCATGTAAGCCATTGATTGGAGGTAGCAATGGTTTTGCTCCAGTGGCGTTAACAATAATATCCGGCTTAATAGATTCCAGAGCCGCTGGATTGAATGGTCGATTCTTGTGAATTTTCAGATTCGGCAATTCTTGACAACGATTGATTTGATAGCTGATAAAATCATTGATTCTTTTTTTATCCGGTAAGCGAGAAATCTCCTGCCCCAGTCCGCCTAAGTAATCCTTTGCTTCAAACAGCTCAACCATAACACCAACTTCGGCTGCCGTTGCAGCAGCTTCCAATCCTGCTGTTCCGCCGCCAATCACTACCATTTTAGTTGGATTTTTTACTGGCCGCAGCTTGTATTGATCCTCATAATGTAAATCTGGATTTACCGTACAGCGAATAGGTCGTGCTTTGACGATACGATGGTCGGCACAGCCGATATTACAGGATATACACTTTCTTAGTAATCCTTCCTTACCTGAAGCCACCTTATTGACCCAATTTGGTTCTGCAATCAATCCACGACCCATCGCCAATAGATCAGCTTCCCCTTTTTCAAGAATTGCCGTTGCTTGTTTCGGGTCACGAATATTTCCTGAAGTCATGACCACCTTCTCTGGATAACGCTCTTTAACTTCCTTCGCCATAAAGCTCCGCCAACCGTCTGCCAGATTCATCTTATCAATTTGGTATTGCAGGCTGTCATTCAAAGCCGCTGACACATTCAAGATATCAACTTTATCCACAAAATAATCCAATATCTCCAAGGTATCTTGAACAGAATTGCCTCCCGGTAACAGTTCATCCGCACTGAAACGCAAAGCAATCGGAAATTGCGGTCCGACACGTTTCCGCACCGCATCCAGAACCAAACAAGTCAGCCGGGCACGATTTTCAGGAGAACCGCCAAACTCATCCGTACGCTTATTGTAAATCGGCGATAGGAATTGACTAAGCAAATAGGAATGCCCTGCATGGATTTCAACACAGTCAAAGCCTGAACGCTGTGCACGATCTGCCGCTTCAGCATACTTATCGATAATGGCATAAATTTCTTCTGTAGTCAGAGGACGCGGTACTGGATTACCCTTTTTACTAGAAACATTCGAAGCCGAAACTGGCTGATTTCCTTCCAAACGCAGGCCATAAGCAGAAGCACCAGCATGATTAAGCTGTACAGAAGTCGCCGCGCCATAAGCATGCATCCGTTCATTAAAGTTCCACAAGCCAGAAATATACTGGTCGTTGTCCATCCGCAACTGACGGGCGCCATTCGTGCCCATCGGATAATCGATGCAGGCATTTTCTAGAGTAATTAGTCCGACGCCACCCTTAGCTCGTTGTTCATAATACGCTAAATGAGGAATACAGAAGGTCCCATCCATATTCGCAAAATTTGTGCCCATCGGCGGCATCACGACTCTGTTTTTCACTGTCATCCGCTTGATTGTCAGCGGCTCAAAAATTTTTTTATATTTCTCGTTCATACGATCTCTCCTTCACTCTCTTTCTATTCCAAACCTGCAACTGACTTCTCCATAATAGAGCGAAATTCTTCTATCGCTAACAAGCTCTCACGTGTATCCTCCACGTCCCACGAATAATCCCAATAATTCGGCAGAAAGGGAAGCTGCATTCGTTCCTTAACAAAGGCATGAGCCGCTATTTCTCGTGTCTGTCGCACTGCTGCCGTTCTTTTAAAGCCTAAAAACTGCATCGTTTCGATTCGTTCCAATTGCTCTGTCGTAGATCGAGTCTGTTCTTCTAACAGATGAAACAACTCATGCAGCAAAACTGCTTCCTCTAGCTGCGCCAACGTTATGTTATGGTCACGAGCTACCTGCCTCAATGACTGCTGATACATTCGAATGGTCTTCTTATTTTTAACAAGCTCCAAGGTCCCGCGAACTGTCTCTGTCTTGCCAGTTATTTCCTTTATTACCGTGACACCTAAGCGGTCGCACAGTTCGCTTGAATCTACAAAATCAACTGTCACAGCCAGCTGCTTACCATATGCAAGCGCACCATCAATATAGTAGCGGATCTTTTCTGTAGGGATTTTATGAAAAAAGGTATCCTTACGCAATTCCAGGTATGCTAAAAACCGATCATCTGTTTTCAGCTTTATGGCATCAATACTGCTGATTACATGCAATGATCAACAACTCCTCGTCTGTCTGAATACTCGCCATGTCCAAATCCACCAGCATCATCAGCTGTGAAAAATCCTGTGTCGCAAAATCCATCAATCTAGCACCGGCACAAATATAAAAATCCGGTCGAACGATCAAGTCTGATTTATAATTCGCCATATCCTCCCATAAGGTACGTAAGGCTTCTAAATAATTTTGAATAGACGTCTTGATGATTTGAGCATTCCCACGCTGCACCTTAATAAAGCCTTTATTGTCGATCACTCGGATAGCATTTCCAGTAGCTTCCTTTTTCCCAAAAATATAAAAATGTCTATTTTCCGCTAATAACTCGACACTTTCCTCTGTTCTTCTAAAATCATTTTCAGCAATGTCGCGCGCTTCCCCTAAGGTACACTGCTTCGATAGATCACAGGTCTGTACCTCGGTAGAGCCGGTTGCCATCGCAGTGACCTTTTGTGTTTGAGAATCAATATTGATATGCACCTCAACAGTTTCCTTAACGGCACCACTTTCGATGGCTTTATTCAACGCTTCGTTGCGAATTTGTTGAATCTCCTGTTTAGATGGACTAGGGATAATTCGTTCAACCACGTCCTGTACCATCGAGAGCGCAACGCCAATCGAAGAGATCACCTCTGCATTTTCAGGGATGCTATAGTTCAGTTCCATCTTTTCCGCACAGTAGCTTAATAAAGAGGAGGCACCGCCGCCAACACCCACTAACGACAATTGTTCCTTCTCCAGTTTGTACTTACGAGCAAGTCCCATGATTACTGGTTCGATTTTCTCAAAAGCCTTTTCGAGAATAGCCGTAGCAGTCTCCTCAATACTCAAGTTTAAATACTCAGCTAATGGAGCCATCGCCTTGCGAGCTGCTTTTACATTTCCGTAAGAAAAATGCTCCTTTTTCACTAAACCGAGCACATTTGCCGCACAGGTATTTGTCAATGTTACGCGCTTGCCGTTTCTCAGTCGAATCGCCACATAATCAGCGGAATCTCCTGCCCTCGGTGCAAAGAACTCTAGCTGCGGATCAATAATTTCTTCCTCTGGAGTAAACACGGCATAGTCCATCCCTCCGATATGCGCGCTCCGGGGACCACGTCAATCAGCTTATGCTGTCCAGCACGAACCATACTGCCTCCAGCAACGCCCAACACTCGCACATCCAGCGAACTGATGTAGGTACTGCGTCCATTAATCTGAGAATAATCAATCACTGGACGACCATCCTTGATCACACCGATATTGGTCGAAGTTCCACCAACTTCAAAGTAAATCCCGTTCGAGGCTCTCAAATAAATCAAGGCTCCCATCACACTCGCGGCGGGCCCAGAAAGCATGGTCAATACTGGCCGCTTCTTCATTTCCTTAACATCCATCACACCGCCGTCACCTCGCATGATCATCAAAGGAACATCAACGCCTGTCCCCTTCACGCCTGTTTCGGTAGAATCAGCTGTTTCCAACATTTTCGGTAAAATAGATCCATTGATGACCGCTGTCCGCGTCCTGCGAGATAATCCATAAAGTTTGGTGATTTCCGAAGCCATCGTCGCCTTCAGCCCTTTTGCATGCAGGACATCGTTGATTTGTCGTTCAGAATCCAAATCATCGACACCAAATGCGCCGCTCGTGACAAACACCTGACACCCTTCTGCACAAAGCTCATCAATTGCCTGAGCAATCCGTTCCTCACTAAGCTTTTTTTATGAATGAAACGGCTGCTGATTTGAATCTCACGCCCAGTTCCCAATTCCAAACGGTTCAAGCTGGTCTGACGTTTTGTCAAAAAAGCTTCAAAGCTGCCTCCAGCTGTCGCAATAACTCCCACCTTCGCCACATCACCTTCCAAAAGTGCATTGGTCGCCTGTGTGGTACTGTGTGCGACAAAAACAACCTCATCTGCTGAAATATCATGTTCTTCTAAACATTTTAGAAAAGAAGCAACGACGCCCTCCGCAACCCCTGCTTGCGCAGCATGTGTTGTTTTTACAGAAGATTTCCCGATGATCTGCTTTGTTTGATTATCAATCGCCACTGCCTTGGTATGTGTACCACCAACGTCGATGCCTACCCGTATTTTTCTTTTCTCCATGTCTTCCTCACCTTCTTAGCCGAACCAGAAATAGGTCAGCAGCTCCAATACGATACAAATAACGATTCCTGGAATAAAAGCCATTTTCATATAGCTTTTACTTTCGATCTGAGCATACCCTAGTCCCCATGACACCCATGAGGTAGTGATATCGAAATGTCCCATACCGATCAGGATCGAAATAAATAGCGGATAAAGAAATTCAACAGACCAGTCGGCGTTTTGCTGACTGACGACAGCAAGGATCGCTGCCCCGCTGCCAACTAGATTCATCGGTCCACGAAACCAAGTAAACGGTGATAGGAAAATAAACAGTAGACACAGTAACAATGTCGATTGAGGAATGACTCCACCAAGCATTGCTTGAAAATAAGGACCAGCAAAGGATGCAGCCGCATTGAACATGGCAAGACATAACCAGAAACCCACCAGCGAAGCTGTATCCTTGACCGCATCCGCATATTGCTTTGTCAACATCCGACTGATCGAACGAAAATCAGCGCCCAGCTCCTGGCAAACAACTAAAGCAAATAAGCCGCTAAGAATAAAGCACAGGATCATCGGCAATCTTAAAAGAATCACCCCAATCACTGGCAAAAATGGTGTAACTAACGCTAAATTCGGCGCGTTTTTAACTGTTGGAACTGCTGCTGTCGCTTCCCAGTTAAAGAACTTCGCTTCCCGTTTCATATAGATCAGTGAAAATATTGCTATGATCACCAGCATGACAGCAAATGCTGTAATTCCAAACGGAAAATAATCTGAGTATGTATAGTCAGCCTCCCCCGTGTTAAAAAAAGCCCGATATTGTGTGAAATTGATTGGATTCAGGAAAATTCCCGCAGCAACTGAGCCCGTATAAGAAAACAAGGCGATCCCCTTTGGTATTCCAATAGAAAACAATATTGGCAGCACCACAACAGCAATAGATATGACAGGACCGGCACCTGTCAGAGAAGTAAAAATGATTCCAGTGATTAAGCTTACCAAAACAAGAATGAGTGCAGAATTATCTCCTCCAAGCTCGACGGATTTTCGGATGATCGTCGAAGCAATCTCAGTATCCAAAAGTACTCGGCCAAACCAAGCCCCAAAAAAGATATTGACTAAGACACCACCCCAACTCTCCGGTGCTCGTTGATAGACCGCTTGCAGCATATCGACAGCAACTGATGCACTGCTTCCTGTTGCCAGTTGATTGATGATTGGAACAATCGTCCATAACGTCGCCATCAAAATAAAGCCGATCATTAAATTGTGCCCTTTAATCGAATACACGACCAACCCGACAAATGACAGCACTAAAATCAATCCACTTATAAAAGACATCATTCTCCCCCTTACTCCTAAAAGCCTGAATCACTCCCCAGACCCTTTACTCAGACACTTCTTGAACTGACTGGAATCGGCACAAAATAATCAGTTATTTTGCCCCAATTCCTCGTCAGCCACTTATTTATTTGAATACATCGTAATCGATCGATCAGAAATCGACTCTGCGGCCTTCTTCTGCTGACAAATACGCTGCATAGATTACTTTAATCGTATCATAAGCTAGATCCAGACCAGACAACGGTTCGCGATTTTCTGCAACCGCATCAACAAAATCTTGGAACTGGTTCAAATAACCTCTTAAGGTTTCTTCTGAAACAAAGACCTTGTTCCAGCCAAGCTTCTCCTGCAGCTGTTCCGAGATATAGACATCCTCTAAGCCATCCTCATCAAGGAAATAGGTCGATAAGTTGTCCGCAGGTGTAATCGTATTAACTAAGGCGCTATCATTCGTGTACACTTCCACGTAGTTTTTCACGCCGCCCAGTGTATTGTCGTTAGAAATAGAGATAGCCTTTGTCCCATCAGTAAACGTAATAATGATCGTCGCGAAATCTTCCGTATCGACTGACTTCGCTGGGAAATAGCGTTTGTCATGCTCGTTCAAGTTTGGCGCTAATCTTGCGGTCTCTGCTGTTACACTTTGAATCCCAATTTCTTCCCCACGTGCTCTCGCTTCTCGTTCTTTTAAGAACAGCATGCCGCCGATTGGATGACTGCCTAGACGAATCAGGGAACCGCCGCCTGCTAATGACCAGTGAGCAGAAGCTGGAGAAGTGGATGAACGAATGCTTTCTTCCCCCTTCATATACATGATCTTGCTTTTCTTCGCTTCAATGATTTCAGCTGAGCGTAAAATATTTGGTGAATACACATAATTCTCTGCATACATGAACAAAACATTTGAGGCTTCAAATCTTGCCCGACACTCATCAATATCCTTTAGAAGACTCTCGTACATTTTTACTTTTGGAACAGTTAAACCAATCGGCTCTTCCTCGTCCTCTTCACCGAAATAACCAGTCAATGGTTTTTCACAAATGACATGCTTTCCAGCCTCCAACGCTTGATAGGCAAGCTCTAAATGAGTCACTGGCGGTGTGATAATATCGATCACATCAATTTCCGGATCTTCAAGGATTTCTTCATAGGTTTTAGCGACCTGTTCAATAATGTCCCATTTTTTACATAACGCCACTGCTTTTTCTTCAACCACGTCATAAACATATTTGATTTTGAAGTCCACACCACTCACTCTTGTGTAGGCATTTGTATGGAAATTTCCCGCAAATCCTGCGCCGATAATCGCTGCTCTTACTTTTTTCATCTATTCATTCTCCTCAACTCGAATTATTTACTTGCTTCTGCTAAATTAGTGATTTCCTTCATACTGATAAAAGCTTCTGGACCAAAAACTTTTTTATATCTGACAAATACGATTAACGCTAGAACAAAGGCCAACCCAGATACCGCCGCGTTATAAACCATCGTATTCATCGTATTCGTATTAGCCAGCCAGCCGGTAATAACAGGTGCTGAAAATACGGCAATCGAATTTAGACTATAGACCATGCCGGTGATCTTCCCTTTGCTTCCTGGGAAAAGCTCAGCCATTGTGGTCAATCCTAATTGCAACATACCGCTGGTAAAGCCGGTCACCATCACGGTGATAAAACACAAGAGCGGTGATGGAGCAATCGTTAACGCGATCAAACAAACCATCGTGATCAATGGATAGATCAAACAGATAACGATCGGGCGAACACGATCTCTTACTAGATAGCCCGTAACGAAGACACCAATAACGACACCCAAGCTGAAATAAGTCAACATTTTAGATGCGGCAGCAACACTCATTCCCGCATATTCCTCAGCCACTTTCGCCATCCAGACCTGCACGACTGTAAAAATCGTCGTCGAGGTGAAGCCCATTAAAATAAGGCAGACTCCCTCGATTGCCATCTTCGGTTTTTCATAAAAAGTTCGTTTGACTTCTTTTTCTGCTGCACCAGATTGGGTAGACAATGCAGGAAAGCCACGAGTAAACATAAAGACAATATTCAAAACAATATAGCCAATCACAATATAAAAGGACAGGCTGTAATTCAGATTTTTTTGAATAATAAAACTAAATATGAACGGCATGATAAACTGCCCGGCTGCCGAAAAGAACTTGATTGCTAGATTCGCTGTTCCTGCTGATGTCGGAAAAATTTCCATCAGCGCAGGATAGGTCCCTGCATCAATGAAGGAGTTACACATCCCTGCCAACACCGCAAAGAACAATGCGATCGGCACATTCGGACTGAGCAAAATCCCCATAAAATAAACGATAAAACCCACCATACCAATGAGAATAAACGGCTTTCGTCCAAACTTATCAGAAAGCACTCCTGAGATAAATAAAACAATAAATTTCCCGATACCGATACCGGAAACAACTAAACCAAAGCCAGTTCTATCCGTTCCAAACTGCTCCATCAAGGCATCCATATTCATTGAAAGAATAATGACACTTACACCGATCACTATATAGTTCAAATACATGCAGACAGCAGTCAAAAAATACTTATTCTTCATTTTCTACCTCCAATATTGTGTTAGTTTTCACAATAAGATATAAAATTAATCGTTTACATAACAAAACTGTCAGTAATAGTTATGGATAAAAAAGCGCTTTTCTTTCCAAAACCACTATAAAACGAATCCATGATAGAAACAATCTCAATTCTCCGCATTATTCATAACAAAAAAGTTATATATCAATCTGTGAAAAATGATACAATTATAAAAAGAAATCTTGGAGGGGAACCGATTGAATATCAAAAATCTAGAAGCCTTCTGTCGCTTAGCAGAGTTAGAGCATTATGGAAAAACAGCCGATGAGCTGGGGATCGCTCAACCGACGCTTAGTCGTACGATTAAACGTATAGAAGAAGAGCTCGGGGTTGTCTTATTCAGACACCATGGACGAAACATCCATTTAACCAAAATTGGGAAAATTTACTATGAAAGTGTCCAGCAGGGGCTCGAAAAAATTGCTGCCGGGACGAAATCTGTTCGCGATTTAGTCGATCCGTATTCAGGAAGTATTGATCTAGGCTTCATCTTTACCTTAGGTCCAGAGATTATTCCACAGCTGCTGCAGCAATTCCGCAGTGATAGCCATCGCAGGAATTTCAAGTTTAAATTCTGGCAGGGAAATAGTCCAAGGCTGATCGAAAATGTAAAGAATGAGACCTGTGATTTTGCCTTATGCTCTTTTTTGAAGGACGAACCTGAAATCGAGTTTATCCACATATTAGATCAGCCGTTGGTAGCTATCGTTGCTAATAGTAATCCTCTTGCGTCAAAAGAAACTGTTTCACTAAAGGAACTATCAGAATACTCCATGATCTTATCCCTAGATAAAACCTACTACATGGAAAAGCTCTTTGAAAAGCAGCAGCTGCCCCTGAAAATCTCCTGCCGCGTAGAAGAGGATCAGGCATTGGCCGGACTCGTTTCCATCGATATCGGCGTGGCTATTTTACCCTTTAATAATTTACTAGAATTTCATGATGTCAAAGTTTTACAATTGGAGGAGTCGCAATCCCGCTGTGTCTATCTCGCGAAAAAGAAAGATGCATTGCTGACCTCAGCTGCATTGGAATTTGAGCGGTTTCTAACAAATAAAGAATTCCAAGAAAAGCTTCTGCCAGAGCCTAAATAATAGGAAAAAACAGCCGATCCACGAAAGGGGTCGGCTGTTCTATGGCATTACTTTTCGGTACTCACTCTATCTATGAGTCCCTACACAAAACATAATTATGTCTTTAAATACTTCTTTTTTGCTGTTTAATAAAAAATCGTGAAAGTATTATTTCTA
>OKKI01000124.1_pt1 | contig 16130 bp, 10 predicted proteins | sample 1609761 | NCBI WGS metagenome assembly OKKI01 (sample SAMN04436590, study PRJEB24849) | human gut metagenome | biome: human gut; feature: NICU; material: stool | host: Homo sapiens | place: USA: Saint Louis, MO | collected 2009-10-29
TGGAATGAGGCCAAAGTGCTGCGGCCAGAAGCTGATGCGCTGTTCATCAGGGACGAGGGTGGCAACCAGTTGTTGCAGGTCAGTCTCCGGTGCACAGGCCGAAGCGGTGGTGTTCTGAGACAATGTTTTCATGTGTGAAATCCTTGTAATGTGAGTAAATGAGAGGGAGTAAAGGTCGGGAGCTGGCAACATCACGTTCATCACTGATCGTGATGACCCGGTAATGTCAGGGATGAATGATATTCGGCTGAAATTCCGGACAGCCGTACGCGTAACCGTTCCGGTCACAGACGGATGGCCAGATGCCATTGCCTGTACTCAGTCTGCACAGACTGAGCTCTCCGGGGCGTCGGGTGATTCTGGTGCCTGAATCACGCCTTCAGGGACAGATTGCATCAGCGCAGGCTCTCCAGCATCGTTTCTGCCATCACCCACAATGCACGGTTGAGCTTAATGTCGGTATCAATGCTGTGAATGGCCCGGGTATGGATACGTTTTCCTTTTGCACTGCGACCGGAAATCCCGCCTTTCAGCATATTCTCCTGGATGGTCTGATAAGTACTCCACAGGTCCTTACCGTAATCCTCCCGGCGTCGTGGCGTCAGAATGTCGGCGGTGGTGACGGGCTGATGTTCGTCACCATAACGGTAAGTCAGTGCCGCCTGTGCCAGCGCCTGGCGTGCCGGTGGCGGCAGGACCAGCGACTGCATGGCATCACGCTTCTCCTCTATCCGGTCAAACACGCCCACCACCTCGTAAGCCCCTTCAATGACTCTGTCCACCACATTTCCCCGGTGCGGAACACGCACTTCCCCCAGAGACTGACCACAGACGCATCCGTTCTGGCAGACGAACCTGAAGTAACCCGGCAGCATCTGGTAGCTGGAGGTACCGTCATGGGAGTTGAGCAGAATGATTTCAGGGACATGTTGTCCGGTTATCTCTCCGGCCCGCCGCAGACGCAGCATGTGTTTGGTGTATTCCCGGCGGTCCGGGTCACGTACGCGGGTCTGGCAGGCGAAGAACGGCTGAAAGCCTTCCCGCTGCAGGCTCTCCAGTACGGTGATGGTGGGGATGTACGTATAGTTCTGGCTTCGGGACGTGTGTTTCTCTTCCCCGAAAATCCCCGGCACATGGTGCATCAGCTCTTCATGTGTCAGTGGACGGTCACGACGTATCTGGTTTGCAGCATAACCAAAACGACTGGCTAGTCGCATAATTTGCTCCTTATCGGTGGTTAAGATTTACTGGTGTAATAAATGAAAAAAGCCGCGTCTCCCGGAGAAGACGCGGCCTGATGGATGAAATCAATGAGGTTTATTGTCTGAGAAGCCCTCCACTGGCGAGCCACGCATTAAGCTGTTTTCCGGCATCAGCTTCAGAGTTCCGGCTGCGTCAGCGTCGCTGACCTTCCGCGTTGCGGATCACCAGACGAAAATGCGTACCCGGGTCATCCTGGATAAACACATTGCGGTAAGCGGTTATGACAGCAACCGCCTGACCGTATGAGAAAGATCCTTCAGCCAGGACATACTCTGTGTGTAACCCGGCATATCTGGTTTCTCCTGATAAATAGCCTCTGCCATACGTTGTGGCAGAGGCTGAAGCATGAAACTGACTTCAGGGATCAGTTAACATTTTTTCCGGAAACGGTAATCAGCAGTGGATGGTAGTCCTGGGGATCGAAAACCGATAACGGCAGACTGACACGATGGCCGTTACTTTCTTCAGTTGCTTTAATGATTTCGGTTGTGGCGACATTTTCCACGCACTCCGTTTCCAGAAATGCGTCTGTGGTTCGCGTGGCATTACTGTCACCAAAGGCTTCCGTTTCCATTTTTCTGGTCACCAGCGTCTGACCATATTTGTCTTTGAGTTGCAGAGTGATGGTGAGGGGGCCAAATCCTTCATCGTTTCCGCCATTATCCAGCCGGAACTGGTAAGCACAAATATTTCCCGGGAGCCATATCGTATCTGTATTGCGTATACTGATGTAACGTTGATCCTGTGCCCGGAGTGGGGCAGACCACGTTAACCCCAGAATGAAGGCGGTAATCATGCAGGTTTTGAACAGGTGAATCATGGTATTTACCTCTCTGAGTCATGACGATGACACTGACAAATCAGGTGATAAAGCGTAAAAGGCGCAGAATAGCCGTTATGCCGGTAACTCCGGGGGTAATGCTTCTTCCAGTCGGTTAACCATATTGCCGAGATGGGATGCATCATATTCCATGACGGGGCGTTGCCTGATGATACTGACCACCAGTGGTTTGATTAACATGTTGGTCGCGGCCCGTTGTTGTATACCGGCGGCGAAAATGATCTCCAGAGCATTCTGATCGATAACACGGGCCAGATTCGCGTTCAGATTTTCAATCTCATGTCCGGTCAGCAGGAAACTGCCGGCAAGCCATGTCACCTGCTCCTGAATCATTGCCAGAATTTTGACGCGATCTTCTTCAACCAGCGCTCCGGCAATTTTTCCTGATACAGCGGAGGCAATCATTCCCCCCAGAACACCGCCAACCACACGCCCTGTCAGTGCACCAAATGGTCCCAGTGGACTGAACAGTATCCCGCCCGCCACTGACCCGACAGCTCCACCTGCCACACCGGAAGATGCCACGGCAAGATTCCTGATGAACTGCGCACCGGAGATCCGTCCCCGCAACATTTTGATCATGTCAGGGCCGGTTGTGACAGCTACCAGTGCCAGAGATGTCACCAGCGTACCCTTCATTACTTTGTTCAGGGCACTGATATTTCCTGCACCAGTCCCCTTCTGAAGAGCCAGTCGGACAGTCGGGCTGGCAGTCGAAAAATCAATGTGCTTCAGCATACCCTGAACAACACTGAGCCGGTGAAGTTGCTGGGTTGTGACGTAGACAGCCAGTGTGCGGGTGAAGGTTTTTCCTGCCTGGACAGCAGCTGTCTGCAGGGCAGCATCGCGATCGCCGGTGCTGAGCCAGAAGACCGATGCCGTCAGGGCAAAACTGATCCCTCCGGCCGCCAGACTGACAACCGACCCCTCGGCAATATCATAAGTGACCGATTCGATGGTCCCGAACCGGGTGATATTACGGGCCTGGGTATAAGTCAGATGTCCCCGACGAATCAGCCGGGACGCTTCTGCGGGATCGGTTACACCGGGTACTTTACCTTCGCGGATCTTATTCTTCATGGTTTCCACAGCGCCGGCATACTGATCACGGGGGACTTCCAGTTGCATGGGACCATGATTTCCCATGTAACGATACTGTCCGTTTTGTCCGTCGAATGCCGCACCGACGCTACGGGCTGCAGTTGAACAATATTTCGTCTGGATTTCTGTTCCGCTGACCAGTCTGTCTGCTCCATTTCTGGCATTATTATCACCGAGGATCCGTGCGTTTTTCAGACGGACTCTGTCGACAATATGGTTTCCCCGTTCAGCGGCAAACCCATGTCCCTGCCCTCCGGAAGCAAACATTTTCTCATTTGTACTCCAGGTTTCCGGCAGTTTCATGAGAATCAGACCATTCGCCGTTGCATCGGAAATAAAACCGGTGTAAGAACGTTCATAAATGTCCTGACACAGTGTTTCTGTTTCGCGACAAAGAGAGGAGCAGTACCATTCCGGATCCGGCTTATGATTTTCCGGGGCATGATGTACTTCTGTCAGCCCGCAGGAGGCACAGATACGAAGCTCATCCACGTGGTGGAATGATACAAAACGGCGGCCTTCTGAAAAGGGGTACCAGTCACCGCCGTCCAGGCAATGATCGAGAAAATCGTCATTCGCTTCCGGTGATAAATTCAGGCGGTTCCGGAAGAGGGTTTTCAGTTCATCAGGGGTAAATGACAGGCTCTCTCTCAGCTTTTCGTTGAAACCCGCCATGTTTCTTTCATACCAGGCATTGTCCAGTAGCCAGTTTCCGTCTGCCAGTTCAAATTCCCTCAGTTCTCCCCGGGAAATCCGTTGTGAAATGAGTGTCAGCCAGATGCGCTCCGTCAGCGTTTCAGGAAGGCTGTAATCGTTTTGCAAACTGCTCAGCCACGATTTACTGTTGAGCACCGGTTGTTCTTCCAGTGTCTGGCTGATGGCACTGGTCAGTCTTTTCAGCGCCTGGATCTGGCTGGCCGCCCATAGCAGCGTCACTAATGCAGCCAGCCAGTACAACAACCCGCCCCACCACATCAGTGAGGGTGAAATATCGAACTGCAATGCGATCAATGGTGCGTATGCAGAACACGCCATAAGGAAAAAAGCAGTATAAAAACAGCAGTAATACCCGTTAATTTCCTTGCTGATATCTTCAGGTGTGAGCCCGTTCTGCTGAATGGTTCTTATCTGCACGGGAAGAGCCAGCAGACCAGCGGCGAGAGCGGTGGTCAGAATAAATTTTACAGAGTCAAAAGTATGAGCCTCCAGTGCGATATGTTTACCATCAAGTCCCCACATGAAGCTGATGATCATTCCGGCAATCGTCAGAAATACGCCTGCCAGCCAGCGACTATGGGATAACCGGGTTATGCGTTCAGTGATATAGCCAGCCAGTAAAGCCGGACCGAACAGACACAGCAATATGAACCCTGCCAGCGCAGACGCTGTGCTGGTTAATGCTCTGAACAAAAGGCGAAGAATGGCAAATCCTGCGATCAGCAGAATCAGCGCGCCGACTATCTGTAACATAGTCACTCCGTGATGAATATCATGTTATTGTGAATGCCAGTGAATGTGGCACTGAAACGTTTTCCCCCGTCCGGATCCCGGTCATGATGACCGGGACCACAGAGAGGCAATGCAGAATTATCAGAAGGTCACATTCAGCGTGGCCTGACTGTTATAACTTTCAGCGCTGCTGCCGTTGATGCTGTGGGCATAACCGGCCTGAACGCCCAGGGTGATATTTTCCCGGACACGGGCTTCCAGTCCTGCCTGCAGATCCAGTGAAGTGCCATTCTGTGAGGGTGAGAACGTCATCCCGCTGCCTGCGGTGGAGGTCCCCACACGCATATCACCCCGGGAGCTGAAGGTGCGGATAACGGAAGGCTGTACCCACCAGTTCACCGGCAGTTCACGCACACTGTGTTTTGCACTGTCACGCAGGGGGGCACGGGATGAGGTGCCTTCACCAAAGGTCATATCGTTGTGGCTGCCCAGACGGAAACCGGCACGCACATGTTGTGCACTGCCATGCCCGAACTTCACATAACCGGCGTTGTCCTTACCGTCATCCAGCGAAAGCCCCTGCCAGGTGTACTGCAGCCGTGGCTCCAGCATCAGGTTGTCAGTGATACTGAAGGGCAGACCGGTTTCCAGTGAGCCCAGCCAGCCCCGGCCCCGTGCGCGGAAGTCGTTATTGCCCGATGACGCTTTCATACTGTGGCGGGTTCCCTGTGCCACAATGTCAGCCCACAGGCCGGAGGAGGTGTGTGTCAGGTTCATATATCCGCCCAGGCTGCCGGCATCATCCCGGACCGTGCCGGCGCGGGAGCCGTCATCATCCTTAACATCAACGGAAGAATGGCCTGCAGCACCATACACTCCTGTCGTCAGTGACATACCGGCGACCTCTGTTCTGAGCAGGTCACCCTCCAGACGGACGAAGCCATAGCTGCCGCTGCTTTCCGGCGTGGCCCCACGGGCAATACCGCCGTTGTTATCGTGACCGAGATGGCCGCCCTGAATGCTGAGACGGACGCTGTTATTTTCACCGTTTACACCGGTCTGATGGCTGCGGGAGCCTGCCAGAATCCGGTCATAGTCCATTGCCTGTGTCAGCATGGAGGCGTACAGGGGGACTTCAGCACGATAACGTTCTTCACTGCGCAGATACCAGCTCTCATCACTGTCCCGGTTGAGGGTGTAGTTAAAGGCCCCGGCCTGCAGCATATTCCCCTGGACAAAAGCCCCTTCCTCCGTGGTGGCACCGTTAATGGCCTCAACCACCTGAATACCCTTACCGGTGGTCGCCAGACCCGTACCACTGTTGCCGGCGTTCACCAGATTCAGGATGGTTTTTCCGGTTGCTCTGCCACCGTCAATGACCAGTCTGTCAGCATTGTTCTGCGCCATATCCGGGCGTACACGCAGGCTGATGGTGCCATTCTGCCCGTTCAGGTTTTTCACCTGCAGAGTTGTCGGAACGAACTTCCCTGTGCGGGCGGAGGTGAAATGAATCTGTCCGGCATGGCTGAGGTCATCCACCACCGACTGAACCGTGGCGTTATCGGGGATATTCCAGGTGGCACCGGATGTCAGGGTGACATTCGTGGGGTCAATGGCACCGTTCAGCACTGTGCTGCCGGTCAGCTTCAGGGCCGTGCCGCGATGAGCGATGATATCCGTGGTGACGGTACTGTCGTTCAGCGTCAGCGTGCCTTCATTCAGGTTGACGGCTTTCTGGGTGAGTGTGGTGTTGCTGACAGTGAGTGTGCCACTTCCTGATTTTTCCACGCTGCCGTTACCGGTAAGAGCGCCTCCCTGCAGGAGTGCATCGCCTTCACGGATGGTCAGGGTATCGTTGTTCACCGTCTTCCCGGAAAGGGTAAGTATGGCGCCGTTATTCAGCGTGGTGGTGCCCGCCAGTGTGCCGCCCCTGGCGGTGAACAGTCCGCCATTTACCGTGGTATCCGTGGCCGTATCACCGGCGTTCAGCGTGAATGAACTGCCTTTTTCCAGCATCAGGGCATCCGCCTGACCGCCTCCGATACGGAATGCCTTTCCGTCGCTCCGGGTACCACTGACAGCGGCACCGGAATCGGCCAGCAGTACCCCGCCATTTCCCATGGATACGGTGGTGGCGGCACCACCGTTGCGGATATCCAGCGTTCCGCCATCATCCACACGGGTATTAGTGGCTGTGTGTCCGCTCAGCACATCCAGACGTCCGCCATTTTCCAGTACGACATTATCAGCCTTACCCGCCACAACGGAGAATGCTCCCAGGCGGTTTGTGCCGGTGACGGTTGCAGCTGTACTGGTAACCAGTGCACCGCCCGTGTTCTGGGTGACATCAGACGCTTTACCGCCGGCATTCACCTGCAGCTTTCCTTTCTGGTTGATGGTGGTATGCGCGGCAGTTCCTCCTTCCTTAATCACCTGCCAGCCATCACGGTTTATCAGCGTCTCTGTTGCCGTGCCACCGTTGTGTACATACTGGTTACCCCCCTCCAGTCGGGTGTTATGTGCCTCTCCGTGTACCGTCTGGTCACCACCGGCGTAAATGAGGGTGTCCCGTGCCATCCCCGAAGACCAGATAACCTGCCGGCCATTTTTATTGATGGTGGTGGATTCAGCCGTCCCTCCGACCATCTGACCGCTGGACACATTTTCAGACTCCGGACCACCTTCTGCACCGGTGTTGACGATGGTTCCGGTTGCCAGTCCGCCATGTTTTATGGTCTGGTAACCATCCTGGTTAATAATTGTACCGGCAGCTTTCCCTCCCCCGTGTACCCACTGCTCACCTCTGTTATCCAGCGTGGTGTTCACCGCCAGTCCGTTAAGGCTCTGCCCTCCGCCATCACGAATAACCGTATCACTGGCAGTTCCTCCTGCCTGCACAATCTGACGACCATTTGCGGTGACAGTGGTGTTTCTGCCTGTGCCACCCGCTTTTATCCATTGCCCGCCGGTGTTTTCGTCACTGTCCGGCCCCAGCTCAAGCCCGGTACTGACAGTCACGCCATCAGCTGTTCCGGATACAAACTGGTTGTCATGGTTTACCAGTGTTCCGCCATTCACTGTTTCACACGGGTGCACAACGATGTCAGCAGCCAGCACCGGGAGTGACGTGACCGCGGCAAGAGACAGTGCAACCGCCACACCGCCACGTTTACCCCGTGCGCGGGCCAGTTCGGAGGCAACCACGAAAGCGCCCGTAATGTGATTCCATACCAGCCTGTAGCAGGTATTCAGATGTCGTTTCATCAGCATTTCCTTAATCAGAGTGAGGGTGAATAAAAAAGCCGGTATCCACAGATGTGGATACCGGCAGGTAAAGGGTTACAGTGCCGGAGGTCCGGCTGACGGAAGTTTCTGACGTGTGGCTCTGTTGTTCCCTGAATCTCATGTCTGTGTGTATCTGTGCACGTTGCTAACAGGAGTTATTATTAGCATAACGATCGATATTAACGATCGGTAAAATAGGTATTGATCGTTTTATTCTATTATCAAGCTATTGCACGGACAAGAGAGACAGTAACGAAAACAGCGCTTTTGTGAGCATACTTAGAGGCAGGGAGGACATCATCCACAACAGGTTCAGAAGAAGATCCAGTTCCATACCGCGCGGGCAACAGAGACCACTGTGTCACGGACGGCACGCAGAACCGTGCGTGCAACAGAGGCAACACAGACGCTCTCCGCTGTGTCAAATATCCGGTCCACCGCACCGGTAAACTGCTCACGGGCCTGAGCGCGGACAGATTCCGTGCGCAGCTCGTCCTGCAGGCGGGTCATCAGGGGACTGGCGGCATGGTCGGGAAGCGCTGTCATGAGCGCACTGACCAGCGTATCCACTTCCCAGCCGGTGCGGGCCGATACGGCCACAACCGGATGTACAGGCCGGAACAGACGGAATACCGCCTCCGTTTTTTCGCGAATGTTCTGTGCCTGTGCGGGAGAGGGCTGAATGCCGGCCATATCCCATTCATGGCAGGGCTCCGTTTTGTCGGCCTGTGTCACCACAAACAGCACCTGCTGATGTCCGCACTGCAGGATGTGTCGCCAGAAATACTCATCCACAGACAGGGCCCGGTCATCGGCTTTAATCAGCCACAGCACCAGGTCCAGTTCAGGCAGAATGTCACGGTACAGGGCTTCATACTCTGCATCCCTGTCCCGGCTCTCGCCCACCCCGGGCAGGTCAGTGATAACCATGCTGTGACCGTGGCCACTCAGACGGAAGCGCCGCACTTCCCGGGTGCCGGCGTGAACATCACTGACCGGGGTGACCTCCCCCTGAAACAGTGCATTACAGAGTGAGGATTTACCGGCCCCGCTTTTACCCATAATGCCAGGCACGGGTTCGTGGCTGGTGAGTTTGCGCAGATGTTCCAGGATGTGACGGGAAAGTGAGTAAGGCAGGGAGGAGAGCGGTTTTTCAATTGCCTCAATGGCATCAGACGGATTCATACATGTATTCCCGGTGAAAAAAGACAAAACCCCGCGCACCGGAAAGGTGGCGGGGGATTCACGGAGATAATATCTGTCTGAAATTGTTTGGAATCGATGGGGATGTTGCGTATTAACATGAAGGAGGACAGGAGTTATCCGTTATTGGGCGATATCCTTCCATGAAAATACGCGGTTATTGTTAAACAGCAGGCTGATTACTCCGTAAAGGAGAAAAATATTCATCTTGCAGCCTGATTATCAGGTGTGTTTATGTTTACTGAGGTGAGTATTTTTCAGTATATTGTCGGGGCAGTCAGTGGGAGATATTAAATTTACGTTTAGAGTTATCTTGCTTCTGCTGTGTATTTTTATAAGAGTGCGCACGTAATGATATCTGTTGATACCATGTTGTTAAGTGTTTCCCTTCCAGGTCATGCGTACTTGCAAAATGGCATCTGAATCGATCACGGTTTGGCCAAACCGTGATCGAATAGATAGGAATACGCACGTAATGATTAAATGCTTTTGTTACACCATTCTTCCGGCATGAATATTTATCCAGTTCCCTTTTTTATTTGTGTAGTGATACTGTCGGAATAGCGTTCAGTAATGTGAAGTGTCCTGTAAAAAAACTTTAATAAATGTGTCATCCTGGTCAGGAAATATCTGCTGAGATATTATTAGTTGGTGGTGTTTTTACTGAGTAATAGCTGGCTTTTAATTCCTGAACTGAAATACTGTCGCTCGTCAGGGTTTAATTAAAACTGGATGATGATGTGAAAATGAAGGCTGGTTTTTGTGTTTGTCGAAGAAGTGTTATTTTAATCCATTCTCATCATTGGCTGGCGATTATACAGAAGTATTTGAAGAAAAAATGTTGCATTTTATCTGTGTCAGCAGGGAGGAAGTATTTTATTGATGTATCAGTATTAAATGGTTTTTGTTATTTATAAAAATGTCATCCTGTCCATAGAATATTGTACTCAGCATTCAGTGCAGGAACTGTCATTTTCTTTATTTTATTCTTCTTCAGGAGGGCAGTTTTCTGAAAGCGTTACTCCGGGGAAACTGTTTATGTTTATTCCCGGCAGGAAACCCGTACCTGCAATACCCTGGATGATGCTTTTTGCTGGTACGTTGTTGTGTGAAATTTAATCAACGTGTGTGTTCCGGAGAGCGCCCGTAGACGCACAGATTCATTCTGACATTCTTTAGCGACAAAATACCGAATGGTTATTATTTAATCTGAAAATCGACAGAAATTTTTATCCTGTATTGATTCTGCTGCTATTTTTGCTATTAGTAGCAATAGTTGCGGTACTTTATGTTCTGTGTGTTGTGAGGTCATTATGCCATACTTTCAGTATCCTGATGAGTTTCCCCTGAGCTCGCTGCCTCCACTCATTCGTGATGCCGTTATTGAAGCTCAGCAAATCACGCAGGCTCCCCTGGGGCTTGTGGCAGCATCTGCCCTGGGCGCTGTTTCACTTGTCTGCCAGAATCTGATTGATGTCTGCAGACTGAATACACTACGGGGGCCGGTTTCTCTTTTCTTACTGACGCTTGCTGAGTCCGGAGAACGAAAAACCGCAGTGGACAAATTATTAATGGAGCCCCTGTACCAGCAGGAGATGCTGTTATATTCCAGACACAAAAATGAACTGACGACATGGAAAAATAAGGAAGAGCTTTTAAAGGCGCAGAAAAAAGCATTGTTGTCAAAACTGAATAAAGAACTCCGCAAAGGCGCGGATGAGTCAGAAACGCTCAGACAACTGGAAGCGCTTCAGAAAAACAGAGGGGAAAAACCTGTAAGATATAAATTCATTTTTAATGATGCCACGACTGCGGCAATTAAGAATCAGCTTTGTGGTAAATGGCGTTCAGTGGGTATTATGTCAGATGAAGCCGGTATAATATTTGATGGGTATACCCTGTCTGAGCTGCCTTTTATTAACAAAATGTGGGATGGCTCCGTATTGTCGGTGGACAGAAAGAATGAACCCGAACAGATGATTGAAAATGCCAGAATGACATTATCCCTCATGGTACAACCCGGTCTTTTTGACCGATATATGGAGCGAAAAGGTTCTGTTGCCAGGGACAGTGGTTTTCTTGCCCGTTGTCTAATCAGTAAACCTGCCACCACGCAGGGGAAACGCTTTATTAACGGAGCTGTGACCCCGGGAGGATCATTAACGGCATTTCATGAACGATTAATGGAGCTGGCCAGAGGCAGTATTGAAAAATCCAGTAAGGATGAACGTTATTGTCTGCATTTTTCTCCTGAAGCGCAAAAAATATTTATTGATCACTATAATGTTCTGGAGCAGGATTTGTCTCCTTCCGGACCCTTAAGCCAGTTTCGGGGACATGTTTCAAAAAAAACAGAAAACATTGCGAGAATTGCTGCGTTATTGCAGTATTTCAGTCAGGGTGAAGGGAAAATCTCTGCCGATATCATGACGTCTGCTGTCGTAATAAGTTCGTGGTACACAGATGAATATAAAAAATTATTTGCGTTACCTGATGAATCTGAACTGCAGCTGCAGGACGCCCGGGAGCTGCTCGACTGGCTCATTGAGGAGTGCCGCGGAGAATGCCCGCCCCGTGTCAGGAAAAATTATATTCTCCAGTGTGGCCCGGGCCGGTTCCGGAACAGGAAAAAGCTGAACGTCCTGCTGAACATTCTTGCATCTCAACTCAGGCTCTCTGTCGTGCAGGAAGGAAAAACCACCTATGTCCTGCTTTCCGAAATAAACAATATCACGCTGCCTGAACTGAATGCGTGCTACAGCCAGAAACTGATAAGATGGCATGAGCAATCCTTTGGCTTATAATGTTCCCTGTTGCTGAGACGGATTATTCAGTGGTGGTATCGCAGTATGCCCGTCACCCCCGCTTCTGCATGAGGGTGACGGAGGAAAAGTAAGTGTGCGGAGGCCCGGGAGCGTTATGAATCAACAGGCGTATAACAGGTACTCGTCAATCATCAGTTCCAGCTCGCGCTTTTCCCGTTTGCGCGCCACAGCCCAGTTTTCAAGCTCTGCATGTGATTTATGCTTTAACTCTTCAGTCCAGGGCTGCATGGAGTGGGCACACATCAGATCATACCAGCACAGCCATATCAGCGTGTGGTAGAGATCACGATCGTCGAAACGCCGGAGCAGGCTGTTCAGCCTGTTTGCCAGCCGGTTTTCACCCAGACGATGTAGCTCACTGAGTAAAACGCCGCCCAGATTAAAATGTGTAAGCAGCATGATTTCATGGGTCTGAATGCTGGTCATTAACCCTTCCTGAATGGCAGGAATGAACGGTGGTGTTCCCGGGTTGACGACCTGATAGAGTCCCTGTGGTGCCACTGAGATGATGGTGCCTTTTTCTGGCAGAAAAAAGTGGGCCAGGGTCAGGCGGTGATAACCATGAAGATGCGGAGCCCCCATTCCATGAGCGACGATAAGCCTCGTCACGTTTGTCATCCATTTCTGATGCTGGATGAGCAGCAGCTCACACCGGTTTTCAAGTTTTTGCATAATATTCTCTCCTTTAGCGCGCAGCAAAATGCCTCCGGGGGCCGGATCATGCCTTTGCTGCGGTTGAACGGATAACGGTCAGGAATTACGGACGGGACTGTGTAATACGTGCCTGCAACCAGGCTTCCACTTCACTTTTCAGCCATCGGGAGCTACGGCCCAGTTTGATGGGGGCAGGAAAGGCACCATCCTTGATGAGCTTGTAAAACCATTTATCGGTCAGGCCGGTCAGCTGAGTGATAAACGACATGTCGACCATCTGGTCATCCATCAGTGAAACTGGGGTATTCATGAAAATGTTCCTCCGGATGTTGTTAATCTCAACCGGCGTTGGTGATGAAAACAACGCACCACCTTCCCCGGCATAACAACCGGGGAAAAACGTAAAAAATAATCGGGAATGTGACCGTCAGGAGATAAACGGGGGGATTGCGGTGGCTGAGCCGTACCGGTATGTCGGGTGATTGTTGCGAAACGATGCTTCCGCACGCGCACGTGATAAAGGAGGGAGGACTTTCGTGAGACAAGGGGAAAACTGGCGTTCTGATAATTGCAGAGTTGTTTTTGAAGGCGGTTGTGGTGCATCAGCCCGTGACCTGTGGGCAGGCGACAGGTATCACTGGTGGGATAAGACTGTCTGATTGGTATTATAAATATATAAGAGAGCTCAAACACATGAGTTCATATATGTGAAATAAATCTGTGAGTGTGATCAGCAGACCAGTCTACCCAGTAGCAACAGATTGCGTTGTACTCACAGGGTTATCCCTGATAACTGGCGTATAACCTGCGTACATAAAACGTACCTGCAATGCACCTGAACAGAGTGCATTAAGCATCCGCCTGAGCGGTAAACGTATCCGATCTGGTGAGTGACAGTCTGAGAGCATTCTCAGTAATCGCCCCCTTGTATCCTGGAAATTGGTTAAGATAACAGCGATTAGATTTGGCAAGGTGTATGCAGCCAGCAGCTTAACATCTCAGCTAACTGGCTGGTTACCTTCAGGTTGTCGCAATGGCATCGGACATCCGGTGTCGGATAACTAAACGTAGCGTTAAGGCGATATTGCTGAGAGACCGGTTAAGTGGTTGCACGGGAGTAATGAGTTTGGGGAGGGTACCAGAATGTCAGTCTGGTGCGGTATGCTGGCAGTATCACGTTGATTACAGCATAAAGTAACGAGAGACGAATGGAAGTTAAAACCAGAGCAGTTCCGTCGTTGTTCATCCCGGGAGACGCTGGAAAAAGTGATTTCCCACACACGTTATAAACTTACCCCTGCGGAGCTGGAAGCCTTTAACTCTGCGGTCGATCACCGGCTGGCAGAACTGACAATGAACAAACTTTACGATCGCGTGCCGGCTTCCGTCTGGAAATATGTCACCTGAATCTTGAATCCGCGCTACGATGACTCCGGTGTTATCTGTGCACCGGAAGATCGGGAACATTAAGCAGTATAACGGCAACAAAGAATTCGAAATCAAAAGGGAATGGTGTACAGAGGGGCAGGCGTTCAGGCATTACCGGCCTGTATCTTCTGAAGGGGACTCGTATTTGTCGGGGCTGAGTATTCCGCTCGATTCGATCACGGATTGGCGGAATACCTGACTGTGATTGATTCAGGTACCATTTTGCAGGGAGCCGGTGCGTTACTGTCTGGCACAACAAACGCAGCGGGTCGCTCTGCCCCGCCGATTCCTGATAATCCCTCCTCTGTAACCTACTGCAACAGTACAAATACACTGACGCCTGAAACGGTAACCAGAATCAGCACCAGCAGTAACGTCAGTAAACAGAGCAGACGATCGGTCTTCCGGTAATAACCGAAGGGGTCGACAGCGCCACAATACGGGCAACATACTGTATTATGAGTAATTGCGTTACCACAGTCCCTGCACTTCTTTTTGCATATCACGATCGCTCCCTCTCCACGCCTTATCCGTAACCTGTTTTTTACATTAAAAAAACAACGCCGGGAATTCAATCGTCAGTCCGGCGATGACCGTTCGGGTTATCACAGAGTGCCTGAGACAGTGTCCTGCCGGAGGTCACCTCAGGGGCTCTGCGCATTTTTTACGACGTGGTTATTCCGTATGAACCATACGGAGATTTAACCATGACCTACAAATACAACCCCTTCTGGCAGCAACGTATTCGTGAGACGGTGCGGCACGCACTGAATGTTCATTCCCGCCTGACGGCATTGCGGGTTGACCTGCGTTTCCCGGATGTACCGGCAGCAACGGACGCAGCTGTGATATCCCGCTTCATCAATGCCCTGAAAGCCCGAATCGACGCTTACCAGAAACGTAAGCATCGGGAAGGTAAACGCGTGCATCCCACAACCCTGCATTACGTCTGGGCCCGGGAGTTTGGGGAGTGCAAAGGTAAAAAACACTATCACCTGATGCTGCTGGTCAACCGGGATACCTGGTGTCGTGCCGGCGATTACCGCGCTCCGGGATCACTGGCCGGGATGATTAAACAGGCGTGGTGCAGTGCCCTGGGAGTGGATGCCGGACGTTATGACACGCTGGCACATTTTCCGGTCAGGCCGGCGGTGTGGCTGGAACGCGATGATGACACCGGCTTTCAGCAGGTGCTGGAGCGTGCTGACTATCTGGCGAAGGAGAGTACCAAAGCTTACGGCACCGGTGAGCGCAACTTTGGCTGCAGTCGTGGCTGAGCCCGACAGACGACTTATCTGACCTTAGTGTGATGACGTGTTCACAGCGACCACACTGATTTTCCCTTCTGAGACTGAACTGAAAACCGCCATTCACACCTGACCACGCTGCCCGTACCGGGACGGCTGTTGCCTGTGTGTCGTCTGGCGCAGAGGAACATATACTATGTACGCAAAATCTTTTCTCGCACTTGATGGCAACGGACGTCTGACCGGTGCCCGTACCGCACAAACTGCTCCTTATGCCCACTACACCTGCCACCTTTGCGGCAGTGCACTCAGATACCACCCGCAATACGACACCGAACGGCCCTGGTTTGAACACACTGACGACGGGCTGACGGAGCACGCGCAGCAATGTCCTTATGTCAGGCCGGAACGCAGAGAAATACGGTTGATTAAACGTCTGCAGCAATTCGTCCCGGATGCCTTACCCGTGGTACGTAAAGCCAGCTGGTACTGCAGGCAATGTCACCACGATTATTATGGGGAGCAGTACTGCACACACTGCCAGACCGGGCGTTTCAGTGAGGAGGGGGTAGCAGAATGAACGGTATAAAAACGGGGCTGGGGATCACGCCGGGTGAGCACATTATCAGTGCCGACTCTGCGCTCAGCAGAAATATCCGGCATTGTTTCTGCCTTTCCTGTCATGGCCGGTTGATTCTGCAGACAGATGCTCAGGGGGCGTGGTTTGAGCATGATTTACATGCCCTGAGTGAGCAACAGAAGGGTAAGCGTGCAGCAAAAACCGTATTGACGGGGATGTGTTATTCAGTCGGCAGTGCTACGCGCCAGGGGAGC
>OKKI01000135.1_pt1 | contig 15134 bp, 10 predicted proteins | sample 1609761 | NCBI WGS metagenome assembly OKKI01 (sample SAMN04436590, study PRJEB24849) | human gut metagenome | biome: human gut; feature: NICU; material: stool | host: Homo sapiens | place: USA: Saint Louis, MO | collected 2009-10-29
AGTTTTTTTCTGGGTGTTGTCCGTAAAGACTAACTAATTTTCCTTGATAAAAAAATGCGATCAGATCAGCTGGCATCTTTTTGATTCCAAAAGATTTCATAGATAGAACTTGTCCATTTTTTACCTTTTGCCAAGCAGCATCTGTTAAGTCAATTCGCGGAAATTCCTTCATTGCCTCTTCAATCGGTTGCAATGCTTGATTGATCTGACCTTTTTCCATCAATTCGCTAACTTGCGACAATGTGACTGCCTGTCCCACTGAAAAACCGCCGCTGACTAAACGAGTAAGATCGGACATATGAGCAGGATAGTCTAGCTTTGCCCCAAGATCAACAGCCAAGGTCCGTACATAAGTACCTTTCCCGCAAGTAACTTGAAATCTCCAACTCTGAGTTTTTGCTTCTTCATTATAAATCGGAGCAGTCGTACGTTTAAAACTCTCAATCTCCGCTTCCCGTTCAGGGCGATCTACCGTTTCACCAGCACGCGCATACTCATACAATCTTTTCCCGTTGACTTTAACCGCTGAATACATTGGTGGTATCTGCTTGATTTTCCCGATAAAAGCAGCCATTACTCGATCAATTTCAGCTTCAGTTAAAGGGCGGTCTACTGCTTTTTTCTCTACTATTTCACCACTGCGATCTTCTGTAGTTGTAGAAAAGCCCAACGTAATCTCACCTTCATAAATTTTCCCACTATCTTGTAAATATTCGATCACCTTGGTTCCCTTACCAATACAGATAGGTAATACCCCATCGACGTCAGGATCCAAAGTTCCCCCATGACCAACCTTTTTTGTTTGTAAAATTTTTCGTAATTTAAAGACACAGTCATGACTTGTCATGCCGCGCTCTTTCCATAACGGCAAGATACCGTCCATCGCTGTTTCCTCATTTCTATTTATAATCAACGCTCCCATTATAGCATAGCTAATCTAAGAAATAACCAGCCAACTCTCTGAAGATATTTACCTGATCTTTTATTAATGCCAAAGAAAAAACCGCCAAGTTGACGGTTAATATTTCTTTTCTTTTGCTTTTTTCTTTTGTCGTTGTCGACTGATCACAAATGAAATACTTGGTTCTGATCGCTGCTGCATAGCGTAAGACTCTAATTGATTAACTTGATCACGATAATTATTTGCTGAAAAATTGGTGATATCTTCGCTTACTTCATATTTATCAATAATCTTTCTCTCTAAATAAAATCCGCGTATCAATTCTTTCGCATAAAGTGGATCTTGCTGAATCAAATAAGTACCAAATAAACCATGTCCACTGACCTGATTCATCAAATTTTTTCGTTCATCCACAAAGAAATCAATCAAGTCCTCATCATAAACATCCCGTAGATTTTCCAAACTATCCAAAATAGCTTCACTATTGCGAATAAAGATTTTTCTAAGAGTTGAAATATCTTCGTTATCAACCGTCTCTTTACGCTTTTGCCGACGTTCCCAAAACATTTTTGGATGCATGATAATACGAATAATCCGCCGTACAAAAATTAACCAAAAGCTAAGCAATGACAGCATCTGTTTTGTCACTGACTCAGACACATTTGAAATGAAACGAGAATACAACCGATACGCACCTGAATTGATCTGATGTCTTCTAAAACTTTCATCTAATCCATCTCGTTCAACTGAAATAATCAACGCTTGGATTTCTTGAAATTCTTGTTGCGCACTTTCCGGCATCGAATTATTGAAGAGCGTTTGGATTCTTCCTTGATAATTTGCGATCACCGCAAGCAGTGCAAAGCGTTCTTTTTCATTCAATTTTTTATTATCCAAATCTTCGTAAAGCTCGCTAATTACTTCCCGTAAAATTAACATTCGTTTAGGATCAGTTGGCGGTACCACTTCACCTTCAGATAAGATTGGTAATAAAATCATTCCGATAATCAATGTTAGAAAAGTCACACAGGCGGTGATAAACAGCAGTAAAGATCTCTCAGGAAACTCCAATCCATTGATCGTTGTTGGTAAAATAAAAATAGTTGCGATACTAACTGTTCCTTTGACACCACCAAAGGTTAACAGCAAGCGGTCTCTCAGCTGTTCATGATTTTTCTTCCAGCCTTGAGTCACAATGTAATAGCCGCTAACGAATAAAAAGCGTAAAACAAATAGTAAGGCTGTCAATAATAATACAATCCCTAACAAATGCACATTGGAATAATTTCGACTATTCCACACAGGAGAAAAAACTTGAGAAAGTTCAATTCCCAAAAAAATGAAAACCAATGCATTCAACATAAAGCTAATCGTACTCCACGAGCTTTCAGTTACATTGGAAAGCTGTGCCTCAAATAGATTTACACGACGGAAGCCGGTGGCCTGCAATACACCCGTCACAACCGCTGCGATAATTCCTGACGCATGAAACAATTCAGCAATAAAATAAGCGACGAATGGAAGTATTAATTCAATCAGCAGATACGCCGACACATCTTGTGCAGAGATTCGCTCAATAATTTTTATGACTTCATTTTTGACCCAAATGATCACTAGACCAACCAGTACACCTACAACGCTTGATTCGAGCAAGGATATCGAAGCATCAGCTGCCGAAAATTGTCCGGTTAGCAATGCGGCTACGGCAAACTGAAAGGCTGTAACACCTGTTGCATCGTTGATTAATCCTTCCCCTTCTAAAACGTGCATGACTGATTCAGGAATATTTAAGCGCTTTGCTAACGAACTAACTGCTACTGCATCGGTTGGACCCAAGGAAGCCCCAAAAGCCAAACAAGCAGCCAATGGAATCGCTGGCAAAATACTATGCAGAACAAATCCCAATCCAAATAATGTAAAGATGACGCCGCCAAAAGCCAGCAGCAATATTAAGCCAAAATGCTTCAAGATTGAAGGGATATCAGCAGTTTCCCCTTCACGAAACAAAAGCGGGGCAATAATCATTACAAGAAATACCTCTGGTTCAAAATTGATCGAGCTACCAACTTCCGTAAGTCCGAGGATAATGCCGAGGATAATCTGGATCATAAAAATCGGGAAAGACGGGAAAACTTTTGCTAAAACATTCGACAAGGTAATGGCAATGGCTAAAATGATGATAATCTCAATTAGGCCCATTCACTCACCTCTTGGAACAATTTTCTTTTGCCTTAAATAATAATTTTAAGAACTCTCTTTTCTTATTAATAATCCGATCTTCCAATTCGGACAATTCTTGTGATTCGCCATCTAACGAAAGCTGTGCACGCTTGGTTTCCATACGCAGTAAATCATGTTTCATCCGCTCTAATTTACGAGAGGTTAAAACATTAATTCTTTTTATTTTTTGTTTAACGGCTTTGCGTTCTTCTGGACTTAAGTTTTCAAATTCCTTATGGAGTTCCTTCATCCGTTCTTCAAATTCCGTGGTCATTCTAGACTCTGCCTCCTTGAAAATATCCAGCAAAAGGATTATTTACAAACTGCATACACTTTAACAGGATTTACTCAATAATGCAAAAAAGAACCTGAAAAAAATCTCAGGTTCTAACAAATTTATTCTTTATTTAAGTCGCGGATCATTTGATCAATCTTAGAGCCATATTCAACTGATTCATCCAATTCAAAAAACAATTCTGGTGTCTTGTAGATTGACAAAGCATGGCCTAGTTCGCGCCGAACCAATCCCCGTGCTTTGTTCAAACCTTCTTGTGCCTTTTCTTTATCTGATGCTTTATCAGATAACAAACTGTAATAAATCGTCGCTTGTTGCAAGTCTCCAGTCACGTGAACATCTGTAATGTTCACGTCTTGAACGCGTGGATCACGAACTTTTTTTCGTAAGATGTCATTGACTTCCTTCAAAATTTCTTGAGCCAGACGACGGTCACGATAATTTGGCATAACGACTGCCTCCTTCTATTTCCACTAACTAAAATTTTAATAGTCACGAATAATGGATGAAATTTCAGCAGATACTGTTCCACTTCCTACATTTATCAGTAGGAAGTGGAATTGTAATACTATTTAGGCTTGATTTCTTCCATAATGAATCCTTCGATCACATCATCAACTTTAATATCATTAAAGTTTTCGATCATAGCACCACATTCATAACCCATTTTAACTTCTTTCACATCATCTTTGAAACGTTTCAAGCTGGCAAGTTTGCCCTCGAGAATTACGATTCCATCACGAATAATACGCACACCGCTATCACGTTGGATAGATCCTTCGTTAACGTAACATCCTGCGATTGTACCAACCTTAGAAACTTTATACGTTTCGCGTACAGTCATTTGACCAGTAATCTTTTCTTCGTATTCAGGATCAAGCATACCTTTCATCGCTGTCTCGATTTCTTCGATTGCTTTATAGATAATTCGGTGTAGACGAATGTCAACTTCTTCGGTTGAAGCTTGCTGTTTTGCTTGTGGTGTAGGACGAACATTAAACCCGATAATGATCGCATTACTTGCTGCTGCCAGGGTAACATCACTTTCATTGATAGCACCTACAGCTGAGTGAACGATCTTCACACGCACACCTTCAACATCAATTTTTTTCAATGAAGCTGCTAATGCTTCGGCAGATCCTTGCACATCGGCTTTGATGATTACATTGACTTCCTTCAATTCGCCCTCTTTAAGAGATTCAAATAGGTTGTCCAATGTTACACGAGCACTTGCACTGCGATGTTCAAGCAACGCACGTTTTGCCCGTTCTTCACCGGCTGCACGAGCTGTTTTTTCATCTTCAAAGATCGCAAAACGATCCCCAGCTTGAGGTACATCATTCAACCCAGTAATTTCTACTGGTGTCGCTGGTCCAGCAGATTTTTCACGACGGCCAATATCATTCGTCATAACACGAACACGACCATATGTGTTCCCAACAACGATTGGGTCGCCGACTCTCATCGTACCTTGTTGAACCAATAATGTTGCTACAGGTCCTTTTCCTTTATCTAAGCGAGCTTCGATAACTGTTCCGATTCCGTGTTGCGTTGGATCAGCTTTCAAGTCTTCTACTTCAGCAACCAATAGAATCATTTCTAATAGTTCGTCGATATTTTGATTGAATTTTGCTGAAATTTCAACAAAAATTGTATCACCGCCCCATGCTTCAGGAATCAGTTCATACTCACTTAATTCTTGCATTACATGTTGTGGATTGGCACCAGGTTTATCAACCTTATTAACTGCTACAATAATTGGTACTTTCGCTGCTTTGGCATGGTTGATTGCTTCGATTGTTTGCGGCATTACACCATCATCAGCTGCTACGACTAAAATAGTAATATCTGTGATACTTGCTCCACGCGCACGCATACTTGTAAAGGCAGCATGCCCTGGTGTATCCAAGAAAGTAATCGGTTTGCCGTCAATATCAATTTGATATGCACCAATATGCTGTGTGATTCCACCTGCTTCTCCGCTTGTTACGCGAGAATGACGCAAGGTATCTAGTAACGTCGTTTTACCATGGTCAACGTGCCCCATAATAGTTACGACTGGTGGACGAGAAACTAAATTTTCTTCGTTTACATCTTCTGCATCGAAGAATCGATCAATATCAGCTATATCAATAGTTACTTTTTCTTGTGGTTCAATTCCATAATCCGTAGCTAACAGTTCAATTGTATCTTTATCTAATGGTTGGTTTTGATTGACCATAACTCCCATCATAAATAATTTTTTGATGATCTCAGCTGGTTCGCGATGAATCTTCTTCGCGATGTCTGCTACGTTCATGCCTTCTGTATATTCCAATACTTCTGGCAATTCGCGGAATTTACGTGGTGGAACAGCAGGCTTATTGCTTTGTTGCTGTCTACCTTTTTTACCTTTTTTATTGAATTTGTTTTTATTGCGATTTTGATTGCCGCCAAAATTATTGTTACGGTTTTGGTTGCCATAATTGTTTTTGTTGCGATTTTGGTTGCCGCCTTGCGTTGATCCGCCTTGGTTCGAACGTTGGCCCTGATTTGAGCCATTTTGATTTGGTCGCGCTCCTTGACTATTTTGTGCTGAACGCTGTCCTTGGTTTTGGCGTTGCGCATTATTTGCGTTGCCTTGTGTTGGGCGCTGTCCTTGATTTTGACGCTGCGCATTGTTTGTATTGCTTTGTGATGGGCGTTGCCCTTGGTTTTGACGCTGCGCATTGTTTGTATTGCTTTGTGCTGGGCGTTGCCCTTGATTTTGACGCTGTGCATTGTTTGTATTGCCTTGTGCTGGACGTTGCCCTTGATTTTGACGCTGCGCATTGTTTGCATTGCCTTGTGCTGGACGTTGCCCTTGATTTTGGCGTTGTGCATTGTTTGCGTTGCCTTGTGCTGGACGTTGGTGTCCTTGGTTTGAACGGTTTGCGTTCGCTGAGTTGTTCTGTCTATTGTTTTGTGTCAATTCTTTATTTCCTTTTCTATTCTGGAAATTTGGGTTGTTCTTCGAGCTCTTTCCATGGAATTTTGGTTTTTCGTGCTGGTTAGCTGATGGTTTTGCCTGAGTATTTTGTTTCGGTTTGCTAGAAAAAGCTTGTTTCAATTTTGATTCATCATCCCCGGATAATGAACCCATATGATTTTTCACATCAATCCCCAAAGTTTGTGCTTTTTCTACAACATCCTTACTTGATTGATTCACTTCTTTTGCAAATTCGTATACTCTTTTATTTCCCATGCAATCACCTTCCTAACCTGTTATTAACGTCATAATTTTGTCGGCGAATCCTTGGTCTAAAACCCCGATTACTTTTCTAGGTTTGCCAATCGCGCCTAAAATCTCCCCTTGAGTAAATTCGACAAAACATGTCGTTTGATAATACTTACTTTTATCTGATACTTTCTTTTGAGTGTTTTCACTCGCATCAATGGTGACAATAACGAGATTTACTTTCCTTTTGCGAATCTCATTAATTGTCATTTCTTCTCCTGTGATCAGTTTGCCTGCACGCATTGCAAGGCCTAACATGTTCAAGGCCTTCTGTTTATTCATTGCCGAAGAGCTCTTTTCTGGCTTTTTGGTGTTTCACATAATCAAGTAGTTCTTGATAAAAATCATCACTTAATTCGGTGCCAAGCGTACGGTCCAAGATATGTTTTTTCCATGCTTCCTCGACTTCAGCTGGTTCTAGCGCAACATAAGCACCTCGTCCTGGTTTCTTACCTGAAGGATCAATGGAAACTTCTCCTTCTTTGGATTTAGCGATTCGAATCAATTCTTTCTTTGGGAACATTTCACCGGAAACGACCGATTTTCGCAAAGGAACTTTTCTTTTTTTCATTTGCTGTCCTCCTAATGAATTATTGGTCCGTTTGATCAGAAGCAATGTTTTCTTCGTCTTCAATCATATTATCAACTGTAACTTCCGCTTCTGATTCAATATCTTCAACTTCAGTTTCAATCGCTTCTACTTCTGAAGTGATTTCTTCAATCTCAGTTACGATTTCTTCTACTTCTGATTCATCATAGTTCGCATAAAATTCTTCCATATCAGACTCTGATTTAATATCAATCTTGTGAGCCGTTAATTTAGCCGCTAAACGAGCGTTTTGCCCACGCTTACCGATAGCTAACGACAACTGATAATCCGGAACTACTACGGTGCAAACTTTTGGATTGTCGATATCAAAGATAACATCTTCTACTTGCGCAGGATTTAAGGAGTTTGCGATAAATACTGCTGGATCTTCATCCCACTCAACAATGTCCATGTTCTCACCTTTTAATTCATTTACAATTGCTTGTACACGTTGTCCTTTTGGTCCCACACAGGTTCCAACTGGATCAATGTTAGGATCTGTTGAACGAACAGCAACTTTTGCACGATCACCAGCCTCACGAGCAATGCTGACAATCTCTACAATTCCATCATAGACTTCTGGAATTTCCTGTTCAAATAAGCGGCGCAACAAATCAGGGTGACTACGACTTACAAATACTTGCGGGCCTTTTGACGTATTTTCTACTCGTGAAACATACACTTTAATACGATCATGAGGTTTATAATGCTCATTTGGCATTTGGTCTTGTTTTGATAGAACGGCTTCAATCTTCCCTAAGTTTACATAGATGTAGCGATTATCTTGACGTTCTACTACACCTTGCATAATATCTTTTTCGTAGGCGCTGTATTCGTTATAGATAATACTGCGTTCTGCTTCACGGACACGTTGTAAAATTACTTGTTTTGCCGTCTGAGCAGCAATTCGACCAAAATCCTTTGGTGTTACTTCAAAACGGATCGTATCACCAATTTCATACGCTGGATTGATTTCCATCGCATCTTTCAATGACACTTCCAATTGTGAATCCATGACTTCTTCCGTTACTTCTTTCACGGCATAAACATGAATATCACCTTTCTTTTCATTGAATTCCACTTCAACATTTTGAGATTGTCCGTAATGACGTTTGTAAGCAGATACTAATGCCGCTTCCAATGCATCAATTACGATTTCTTTCGAAATACCTTTTTCTGCTTCTAGAGTATCCAACGCATTCAGCATTTCTTTACTCATTTTAACTTTCCTCCTAATTCATATTAACGAATCTATTCTTCAAAGAAAAATAGGTTTGATCTTCATCGCATGTATCATTCCACTAAAGCGGTAAAACTGAATCGTTGTGAAAAGCGGAATTGACATTCTAGTTCCTGTTAATGAAACGTTTCATTTACTAAAACTCGATCGCAAAACGCGCCTTTGCAATATTTTTACGATCAAAGACCATATCTTTCGTACGCGTTTTAATTTTGACAGTTAATGTCAGTTCATCATCAGTCAATTCTTTTAAAAATCCTTGATATTGTTTTTCTCCATCAATATTTTGATAAAGTGAAATATTAATGTATTCTCCCATCGCTTTTTGGTAATCCTCTTCTTTTTTCAATGGGCGTTCGGCTCCTGGTGAAGAAACCTCAAGGAAATATGCTTGTGGAATTGGATCAGGATCAATCGAATCCAGCTTTTCACTAAGCTTTTCGCTAACAAAAGCACATTCTTCAATGTCGATACCACCTTCTTTATCAATAAATACTCTTAAAAACCAACTTTTCCCTTCCTTGACAAATTCAACCTCGACTAACTCAAAATTTTGTTCATCCAAGATCGGTGTTACTAAGTCAGTCACTGTTTCGACTACACTGCTCAAACTGTCAGCCTCCTTTAATCCATTAAAAAGAGTGAGCGAAAATTCCGCTCACTCACCATCAGTCTATGATTACATTGTTATACTAGCACAATTCTATTGAAAATTCAACCGTGTCATTTTCATGATGGAATTTTCTTTCATTTTTTTTATTGAACTTATCCTTTTCTTTACATATCAAAGAGTGACAGTTGGTTTTCATCTGGCAAATCTTTCAAAACACCATGAGTATCCATATACTCAATCAAGGTCTTCGAAACTTTACCACGTGAGGCCAAATCTTCCTTCGATAAGAAAATACCGTCTTTACGTGCTTCAACAATTTGTTTGGCCACGTTCAAACCAAGTCCAGGTACGGCACGAAATGGCGCAATCAATGTGTCCCCGTCAATCACAAAATCTTGAGCATCTGACTTGTATAAATCGATCATGCCAAAATGAAAATCTCGCTCCAACATTTCATTACACAATTCCAAGACAGTCAGCTGATTTTTTTCCTTCGTGGATGCGTCCATACCTTTATCTGTGATTGCCTTCATTGCGGCCTTCACCGCATCTTTTCCTTTAGCCATCGCAACCAAATCAAAATCATCCGCACGAACAGAGAAATAGGCACAATAATAAAGAATTGGGAAATACACTTTAAAGTACGCTACCCGTAATGCCATCAACACATAAGCTGCCGCATGGGCTTTTGGGAACATGTACTTGATTTTCGAACAAGAATCAATATACCAATCTGGAACGTTGTTTTCTTTCATTGCAGTCAAATACGTTTCACGTAACCCATCATCAATTTTATTCCACTGGCCTTTACGCACAGTTTCCATAATCTTGAAGGCCATTCCGCTATCTAATCCTGCATGAATTAAATATACCATGATATCATCCCGACAACCGATAACCTCAGCTAAGTTTGCTTCCCCACGGCTGATCAATTCTTCCGCATTTCCTAACCAAACGTCAGTACCATGAGACAACCCAGAGATTTGCAATAATTCGGCAAAAGTCGTCGGGCTCGTTTCTTCCAACATCCCGCGAACAAATCGTGTTCCAAACTCAGGAATTCCCAACGTACCAGTCTTCGAATAAATTTGATCAGCTTCCACACCTAAAACCTGTGGCCCAGCAAAAATCTTCATAACTTCTGGATCATCCGTCGGAATCGTTTTAGGATCGACTCCAGATAATTCTTGCAACATTCGAATCACTGTTGGGTCATCGTGTCCCAGAATATCGAGTTTTAAAACATTATCATGAATCGAGTGAAAATCAAAATGCGTTGTTTTCCATTCAGAATTTTGATCGTCTGCTGGATACTGAATCGGTGTAAAATCATAAACATCCATATAGTCTGGAATTACGATGATCCCACCTGGATGCTGTCCTGTTGTTCGCTTAACCCCAGTAGCACCTTTGGCAAGACGATCGACTTCAGCATTCCTAAAATGCAGATTATGATCTCGTTCATAACCCTTGACGAATCCGTACGCCGTCTTATCCGCCACTGTACCGATCGTACCAGCACGATAAACATAGTCCTCGCCAAACAGAACCTTCGTATAATTATGAGCCTCAGCCTGATAATCGCCCGAAAAATTCAAATCAATATCGGGCACCTTATCACCATGGAATCCTAGGAAAGTTTCGAATGGAATATCATGTCCATCTTTATTTAATCGAGCGCCACATTTTGGACAAGCTTTCTCCGGCATATCAAAGCCCGAACCATAGGAACCATCTTCAAAAAACTCAGAATACTGACATTCAGGACAATAATAGTGCGGCGGCAAGGGATTCACTTCGGTAATCCCTGTCATTGTAGCCACAAAGCTTGAACCTACAGACCCACGCGAACCAACCAAATAACCGTCAGCATTACTCTTATGCACCAACTTTTGAGCAATCAAATAGATAACCGAGAAGCCATTCCCGATGATCGAAGTAAGTTCTTTTTCTAAACGTTTCTCAATAATATCTGGTAATGGATCGCCATAAAGCTCTCGTGCCCGATTATAACTTAGATCCTTGATCTCTTCTTCAGAGCCAGGAATTTTAGGAGTATACAAGTCATCCTTGACCGGAATGATTTCTTCACAGCTCTCGACAATTTTATCAGGACCATCAACAACAATTTCTTTTGCTAGTTCTGGACCTAAGAAACTGAATGCCTGCAGCATTTCATCTGTCGTACGGAAGTGAACATCTGGTAGACTGTGACGGTTCAACGGATTAGCCCCACCCATTGAACTGATCAAAATTTTCCGATAGATTGCATCTTCCTTATTTAAATAATGAACATCTCCTGTAGCAACAACTGTTTTATTTAAGTCTTTACCAATTTGAATTAGATTACGTAAAATATCTTCTAAATCCGCCTCATTCTTCACCAGCTCTTGTTCAATCAAAGGGGCATAAACAGCCTTAGGCATCACTTCAATATAATCATAAAAGGCGGCACGATTTTTAGCTTCTTCTACCCCTTTTTGCATCATCGCTTCAAAGATTTCACCTTGTGAACAAGCCGAACCTATCAAAAGATTTTCTCGCAATTTATTTAATTGTGAACGCGGAATTCGTGGAACTCGTTCAAAGTATTCCACATTAGACATAGAAATTAGTTTGAATAGATCTTTTAAACCTGCCTGATTCTTCGCCAAAATCGTTGCATGGAATGGACGCGCTCGTTTATACGAATCCCCTTCACCAACGTGATCGTTTAGCTGATCATGGTAATTCATCCCATGTTTTTCGATTGCCTCTTTAACAAAAATCCAAGCTAAATGGCCAGTTGCTTCTGCATCATATACTGCTCGGTGATGTTGTTCCAGATTAACACCGAATTTCTTAGTTAAGACACCTAAACCAAATCGCTTAAACTCAGGGTATAAGAAACGTGCCAATTCCAATGTATCAATTACCGGATTTGGAGTTTCGGGCATATTATGTCGGACATATGTTGTATTAATAAAGCCAATATCGAATGTTGCATTATGGGCGACTAAAATCGCTCCTTCGCAAAATTTTTCAAACAGCTCCATAACTTCTTTTTCTGGTTTTGATCCACGCACCATTTCGTCGGTGATTCCAGTTAAATTGATCGTTGTTTCTGATAATGGGTGACCTGGATCAATGAATTCTTCAAACGTATCAATCACGTTTCCTTTATGCATCTTAACCGCGGCCAATTCAATGATTGTGTCGTATACCGCAGATAACCCAGTTGTTTCCACGTCAAACACAACATAAGTAGCGTCTGTTAGTGATTCATGCGCATCATTGTAAGCAATTGGTACCCCATCAGAAACGACATTTGCTTCAACGCCGTAAAGAATCTTCACACCAGCCTTTTTTCCTGCCGCATGAGCTTCGGGAAATGATTGGGCCCCCCCATGATCTGTTATAGCAATAGCTTTATGTCCCCATTTTCCAGCTTGAGCGACTAGGTCACTAGCACTGTTGATAGCATCCATCGTACTCATATTCGTATGCAAATGCAGCTCAGAACGTTTTTCTGTCGCAGCATCCTGACGCTCTGGGTGTTTAACCTCTTGAATGTCTTGAGCATTCATGACAAGGTCACGCATAAAGGTATCTTCCTGAACACTTCCTCTTACACGAATCCAGCTTTTATTTGCGATAGCTTCAAAAATTGCTTCATCTTTTTCGCCGTTAGAAAATTTCTTTACTACAAATGAGGAGGTATAATCAGTCATCTTTAAGATCAGAATCTTTCGTTTAGAACGTAACTCGCGGACTTCCTTATCAAAGATAAACCCTTCAATCGTAATACGTCGTTCCTCTTCAATGATATTTCCCATCGGAGTAATGGGTTCATCTGCTGGAATATTCCGACCCATTTGGATAGGTCCATCAAAATGAGCGGCACTTTCTTTCTGCTCTTTTTTCTTCGATTCATATTGAGCTAAGCTAGCAGCAGCTTGTTCTTGCATTGCTTGCGCCTGCTCTTGTTTTCGTACTTCAAATTCCTGTAATTTTTTATCTGCCTGTTCCTTATCAACTTCAGGATCGATTCGCAAATGTGGAAATCCATAAGAAACTAAATTTTCTTCAATCAATGGTAAATACTGCTGTTTCAAAAATGGAATGACTGTTTCATTATCAATTAGCAAAACAATTCGTTTTCCTTGAATCAAAGGCAAGGGTTTACTCAAAACCTGCTTAACTAACGGTGTATCGCAATCCTGTTCAGTCAAAGCCATTTGCCAATAGTTTTGCAGAAGCTCTTCCTCAAACTGATTGTCTTCTGGAATAATATGTAATTTCACTGACGCGATTGATTGAAATGCTATTTGCAGCTTTTGATGGAATGCATAGAATAATTTTGCTGGCAAAATTTGTGGTGTTTGAATAAAAAATTCCCACACACGTGATTTCTCATGAACAATCACTTCTTTGATCTCTGATCCCTGGATCATCGGATGTTGCTGTTCCGTCTCGGCCAATTCAATTTGTCGTAATAAATTTTCAAATAGTTCACGATTCTTAGACAAAATGACATCTCCTTCACTTTTTCAAGTATGTTTCAGTATACCTGTTTTTTTTTATGATTGCATTAGAAAAAGGACCGAAAAAATTTCGATCCTTTCATTTTAAAAGAAGAAACGCTGAATATCGTTCCACGTAACTAGAATCATCAGAAGCATAATAAAACCAAAACCGATCATAGTAATCATGCCTTCCTTATCTGGATCAAGTGGTTTGCCGCGTATCCCCTCAATTAGATTTAGAAGAATTTTTCCGCCATCAAAGGCGGGTATAGGTAACAGATTGACAATTCCCAAGTTAACCGATAATAAAGCCATCAAATAAATAACCGTTTTAACCCCTGCTCGAGAGGCTTCTGCCGACATCTGGTACATCATTACTGGACCACCTAGTTTATCTAAACTAAATCCTGTGAACAAAGACCCTAAAGCACTAAAGATTCTCTTGACCATGTCCCATGATTGAGTCAATCCTCCAATGACTTTATCGCCAAAGCCCGTTTTCATATAAGGTCCGACGCCAATTTGCCCGACCTTTTCACCATTGCTTTTTATTGTCTTTGGTGTCATTTGAACAGTCTTTTCTTTGCCATCTTGCTCAATCAACACAGTTAATTCTTTCCCCGGCTTTTTTGTAACTGTGTTTGTTAGATCATCCCATGAAGAAATCTTCTTCCCGTCAACCGCCAAAATCGTATCATTATCCTCTAAGCCAGCCGTAGCAGCTGGACTATTTTCCTGAACCTCACCAATTTGATTAGTGTTATAAACCGCTACACCACCTTGCAAAAACGCTAGCGCAATAAATAATACCACGGTTAAAATAAAGTTATTCATCGGTCCAGCGAAATTGGTCAAAATACGTGAACCCAGCTTCGCTGATTGAAACTGAACGTCTCGTGGTGCAATTCGAACTTCTGTGCCGTTCTCTTCAATCACAGTCGCATCATGTTGAACCTTGTAAGTCATCTCTTGACTTTCATCACCATTTACATATCCTTTAATTACTAAATCATCAACAAGATCAGCTGAAATCAGTTCCATCGGGATACTGTTAGGCAATTGAACTTTCTTGCTGACGTTAATTCGCCTCACTTCATTTTTAGGAGTCAATTCAACCGATAATGGCATTCCCGGACTTAATTCAGTTTCTTCATCTTCAAGACCAGCCATCCTTACATATCCGCCAATTGGCAATAGACGTAGTGTATAAGTTGTTCCATCCTTGCCCATGTGAGCAATCAATTTTGGCCCCATTCCGATCGAAAATTCTCGGACTAGAATCCCTGAGCGTTTCGCAAAGAAAAAATGCCCGAATTCATGAACGATCACTAGAACACCAAAAACGATTAAAAACGTAATAATCGTACGCATAATTTTCCTACCTTCATTAGTTTCTTAGAGACAGTTTATCACAATCTGACAATAAGATATTCATTAACTGACCAATTCATAGAAAATTTATCCACATCCGGCTGCCGTTGAGGGCAATAAAGGTCAGGATGATGTACTCCAGAG
>OKKI01000142.1_pt1 | contig 13852 bp, 14 predicted proteins | sample 1609761 | NCBI WGS metagenome assembly OKKI01 (sample SAMN04436590, study PRJEB24849) | human gut metagenome | biome: human gut; feature: NICU; material: stool | host: Homo sapiens | place: USA: Saint Louis, MO | collected 2009-10-29
AATGTTAGTGTTTTGTAATATTTGGCATAGGAGAAAAATGTGACAATTTTTTCTAATGAAGGTTTATGATAAGATAGGTAGGAATGGAAAATGAAGCGGGGGATTTGCGATGGAGAGAGATTGGGAAACATTTCTTGCGCCCTATGAATTAGCAGTAGCTGAATTAAAAATAAAATTACGCGGATTACGCAAACAATATCGCACGAGCGGAGATCATGTACCGATTGAATTTGTGACGGGACGTGTGAAGCCGGTAGAGAGTATTCTTAATAAGGCGGAGCTTCGAGGAATTCCGCTAGATCGTTTAGAAGAAGAGATGTCTGATATGGCAGGAATGCGTATCATGTGCCAGTTCGTAGAGGATATTCCTCTAGTGGTAGATATTTTGCGGCGTCGTAATGACATGAAGATTATTCAAGAGCGAGATTATATCACGAATCGGAAAGCTAGTGGGTATCGTTCCTACCATTTGGTCATTGAGTATCCGGTTCAGATGTTAGAAGGAGAGAAGAAGTTACTTGCTGAGATTCAAATCAGAACCTTATCAATGAACTTTTGGGCCACTATAGAACATTCAATGAATTACAAATACAAAGGTCAAATACCAGAAGATATTCAAAAACGATTGTTTCGTGCAGCCGAAGCGGCCTATCAATTAGATGAAGAAATGTCCAGTATTCGGGACGAGATTCAAGAAGCGCAGCATGTATTTAATCGTAAGGAACAGAAAAAGGAAGTGGGACAGCATGGGGTTAAGGATCGGAATCATCCATAATCAAGAAGAAAAATCGATTCGGGTGTTGCAGCGCCTGCGCGGGTTGTTGGCAGATAAGGATGATCTAGAGGTTGTGGATCGTGATCCGGAATTGGTGATTACGATTGGTGGGGATGGGACCCTTTTGTCGGCTTTTCATCGTTACAATCATCGACTAAACGAAGTCCGTTTTTTAGGAGTCCATACAGGGCATTTAGGGTTTTATACGGATTGGCGAGACTATGAACTGCCTGAATTAGTTAATAGTTTAAGCTGCGAACAAGGTAAGAGTGTTAGTTATCCATTATTGGATGTTCTTTTGACGACAACAGATGGGGAACAAAAACATTTTTTGGCATTAAATGAGTCAACCATTCGTAAGGGAAGCCGTACGATGGTAGCGGATGTTTATATAAAAGAAGAACTATTTGAGCGCTTTCGAGGCGACGGATTAGCAATCTCCACACCAACTGGTTCGACGGCCTATAATAAAAGTGTCGGTGGTGCAGTGGTTCATCCTAGTATTAATGCGATGCAGCTAGCAGAAATAGCTTCATTGAATAATCGTGTTTTCCGGACATTAGGCTCACCTAGTATCATTGGTTCCCATGAATGGATCGATGTCCGACTGAAAAGTAATGAGCAGCATCTAATCACAATTGATCAGTTGGATATCAATCGTAAAGGTATTACATCAATCAAGTATAAAATCGCCGAAGAACGCATTCATTTTGCTTCATATCGGCATATGCATTTTTGGCATCGAGTAAAGGATGCCTTTATTCGAGAGGATTAATTTTGTGGAATTTAAATGGATTTATCAAGAATCAACTGAATCACTTGTACGCACTTTCTTGAAACGTCAAGGAATCTCAAAAAAGTTATTAGCGAAAATTAAATTTCAGGATGGAAAAATTTTAGTGAATGATACGGAACAAAACGTCTTGTTTTCTTTAAAAACCCATGATATTGTAACTGTTGTGATTCCGGACGAGGAAGCGCATGAAACGTTATTGGCAGATGATGTACCAATTGAAATTATTTTTGAAGATGAGCATCTGCTAGTTGTAAATAAACCAGCGGGAATTGCATCAATTCCAGCGCAGTATCATCCTCGAGGAACAATGGCTAACCGAGTCAAAGCTTATTATGTGGCTCAAGGATACGCTGACCAAGTAGTACATGTTGTTACCCGCTTAGATCGTGATACTTCCGGACTGATGCTTTTTGCCAAGCATGGATTTGCACATGCTAAGCTAGACCAAAGCCTGCAGCAAAAGGAATTTGTCAAAAAATATCAAGCATTGGTCTCAGGTGACGTATATGCTTTAGAAGAACATGGAAATATTTCCTTACCGATCGGTCGTGACTTATCTTCTTTATTGAGACGGCAGGTGATCGAAACAGGACAAAAAGCTGAAACGGAATACTGGCTGAAAAAAAGAAATCGGCACTGTGCATTAGTTGACGTTCAATTACATACAGGACGTACGCATCAAATTCGAGTACATTTTTCAGCGATTGGCTGTCCTTTGTTGGGTGATGAGCTATATGACGGTGCTCTGGATCAAGGAATCGATCGACAGGCTCTTCACTGCTATTCCTTAACGTTTCCTCATCCTTTCAAAAGAGAACAGCTTTCTTTTACGCTGCCATTAGCCGAAGACATGGCGGCAATAGCCAAAACGATTTAAACAGAAGCAATTATTAAAACAAGATAGGTAATGTATGTGTGAAAAAAGTAAAAGTAGTAATACAATACAAGCAGTCTAGCAGAATGGTATCCGAAACGAGAATCGAACTATTTTTTTCATAGAAAAAAATAATTCATTAAAAACGAGGTAGGTGAGATTGATGGATGAAAACCAAGAAGAATTAGAAGTACATTTCCAACAATTACGGGAGGAGCTGGATCAGAATGATTTGCAGGCTTTTCGTGATCATTTTCTGGAAATGCATTTTTATGATCAAGGGCAATTTTATCAATCTCTAAGTGAAGAGGAACGTCAACTCGTTTATTCGTATCTATCACCCAAAGAATTAGCAGATATGTTTGATGTCATTGAAGAAGATGATGAGCATATGGATGAATACCTAAATGAGATGCGGCCCCAATATGCTGCTGATATGCTAGCTGAAATGTACACTGATAACGCAGTGGATTTACTGAATGAGCTAGATAAGAAAACAGTAGCGAAGTATCTAAGTCTAATGGATTCTGAGCATGCGAATGAGATTCGTGAACTGCTCCATTATGAAGATGACACAGCTGGATCATTGATGACGACTGAATTTGTCTCAATTGTCGCGAATCAAACGATGCGTTCAGCTATGTATGTTTTGAAAAAAGAAGCCCAAATCGCTGAGACAATCTATTATACTTATGTAGTGAATGATGATAATCAGCTGGTTGGGGTTATTTCGTTGCGTGATTTGATCGTAAATGAAGACGATACAATGGTTTCTGATGTTATGAGCGAGCGGGTGATTTCCGTTCATGTCGGCGATGACCAAGAAGATGTCGCTCAAACATTTCGTGACTATGACTTCCTTGCTTTGCCTGTAACAGACTATGATGATCATTTATTGGGAATTGTAACGGTTGATGATATTATTGACGTAATTGATGACGAGGCAGCCAGTGACTACTCTGGTTTGGCCGGGGTCAATGTCGAAGAGGTGGATGAAAATCCTGTTAAGGCAGCCTCTAGAAGGTTGCCATGGTTAATCACTTTGCTGTTTCTTGGAATGACGACGGCGACACTAATTAATCATTATGAAGCATTGGTTAGTAAAGCGAGTATTTTGGCGGTGTTCATTTCTCTGATTACTGGGACAGCGGGAAATGCTGGTACACAATCACTTGCGGTCGCAGTACGTCGATTAGCGATATCTGATGATAACGAGAAGAATTTCGGAAAACTAGTCGTAGGCGAAATTTTGACAGGCTTAGTGACAGGCTTAGTAACTGGAGTGACAATCTTTATTATTGTTGGGATTTGGAAGCACAATTTTATCTTAGGTTTCGTAATCGGAGCTGCGATGATGGCCGCTATTACGGTTGCGACACTAGCCGGGAGTTGGATTCCAATGATAATGGAGAAATTAGGCTTTGATCCAGCCGTTGCCAGCGGTCCGTTTATTACCACTTTGAGTGATTTGACCAGTGTGTTGATTTATTTTAATATAGCCAGTCTCTTTATGGAGCGATTTATTGGACATTGAATGATTAGTAAAAGACATATGCTGAAAGTAGTGAGAAAATTTTGAAAAAAGCTTATGCCATTGTTATCCGGAATGGATTGATTTTGTTAGTCCGGCGTCAAGGTGTGCCTGTTTGGGATTTGCCTGGAGGCGAACTTCTTTCCAATGAGAATGAACGAGAAGGAATTCAGCGCTTAATTAAAGAGCAGCTTTCTTTTGATAGTACAATTGATGATTTGATTGGAATTTATACAAAAGAGTATCATGATGAAGTGACATACGTTTATAAGGTAAAGGAAAAAGTTTCCCAAAGCAAAATGGAATCGCAAGATTATGTGGCCTTCAATTTTTTTGATCTTCAAAATTTGCCACTAAACATTTTTCCGGATCGACATCGCCAAATCAAAGATTATAAGACAGGACGTTATCCAGTACGCTTGAGTTTTAAGGGAAATCGTTGGTTTATTCGAATTGAAAAATTCATTAAGGAACGAAAGAAGAGAAGTGACTCAAAATGAGCCACTTCTCTTTTAAATTGATACGATTTTTGTCCCGTGAAGTTCATTTACTCCCAGCGTTTTAGCGATTCTTTCCGCATTTTCTGCGTTGATACCACCGCCAGGTAAAATAATAATGCGACCAGCCGCGTAATCAATCAATTCTTTTAGATGGGGCAGATTGTCTTCTATGGTAGACGTTAATGGTCCACCGTGAGTCAGTATGCGATCAATACCTAAGCGTGAGAACCAATCGATGGTCTTAAATTGTTCTTCTTTTGAAAGCTCATCAAATGCCATATGAAAAGTCGTTAATACCCCTTCGCTATTGCCTAGCAGCATTTCTAAAGCTTCCTCATCAACTTCATTATCTTCCGTAAGACAGCCGAAAACCACGCCATCAGTCCCAGCATTCTTTGCATGAATCAAATCGTTTTCCATGATTTTCAACTCAATATCATTATAGACAAAATTCCCGCCGCGAGGACGAATCATAGTCATGACAGGTACGTGCTTTTCCCCAGCATAAGCCAAGACTTCTTCAATTACTCCCATACTTGGAGTTGTTCCGCCAGCTGCTAAGTTATCACATAGTTCAATACGTCCAGCGCCAGCTTGGATCGCTTTAGGAATATCGGTATAATTTTCAGCGCAAAATTCTTTAATCATGATTGTATCCTCCAAATCGAGCTAAATTTTTTAAGGTGATACTTACGACGTATAGTTTAGCACATCTTGACGATAGTAGGAATAGATGAACTATGCTATGATAGGATAGCGAAAAGGGAGTGAAAAGATGCTTAAAAAAATTGATCGGGGCGCGCTGTTTTTAGCGAAGCAGCAGGCACTATTTCGCTGTCCAAAGTGTCACCAAGAAATGGATCAAATAGAAAAAAGCTTAATCTGCATAAATGGGCATCGCTTTGATTTAGCAAAAAAGGGCACGCTTTATTTTTTAGATCACCAAATCAAAACAGAATATGACAACGAAATGTTTGAACCGCGGGGACGCATGATTCGATCGGGAATGTATCAACCTGTGATAGAAAAAATTGCGCATTTGATAAAACCGGGAAATCTTCTGGATGTCGGCTGTGGTGAGGGAAGTTTTTTGCAAGAAATCAATCAAGTAAAGGCTAATCCAGTAAATATTGGTTTTGACATTGCTAAGGAAGGCGTTTATTTAGCAAGTAATCAAGCAATCCATGCTTTTTGGTGTGTGGCTGATCTGACCAATTTGCCATTTGCAGATCACTCCTTTGATACGATTTTGAATATTTTTTCTCCTTCACATTATAGTGAATTTAAGCGAGTGATGAAGTCGGAGGGCTGTGTAGTCAAAGTAATTCCTCAAGTTGGCTACCTAAAGGAACTTCGAGCGATTTACCATCCAGATGGGGAAGAGTATTCCAATGAGGCGGTTATTCAACGTTTCACAGAAGAACTTAAAATTGATCACCGTGAACGTGTAACTTATGAGTTTGAGATACCGCAAGAAAATCGGTTAGATCTTTTAGAAATGTCACCATTGGAATGGCAGGTTACACCTGAAATAAAGGCCAAGTTAGCGGATAATCCTTTGAAACGAATTACGATTGATATCGAAATATTAAAAGGATATTAGAGAATACGCTTTCATTCAAATTCCTGAAAATAGAAGGTTGCATTTGTGACTTCGTGATGTTATAGTACTAACAAGTTGTTTTTCATTGGTTTTTATCAGGTTCCTGTTCTGATAAAAGTTAGTGAAAAGTGCTTCACTAACGTAGCGACTCGCCGTGCTAGACACCGAGTTGGTACGTTTTTTTTTTGTCAGTTCTGCTTTTTGCAGTTTTGCCGAATTCGAAAAGGATACAAGGTGTAAATATCTTCCCTTTTAACGAGCAGTTTAGCAGAATGATAGGCGTACGAACATCGCTTCATTTTTCCGGTCTTTGGAAAAATGATTTCTTTGCTTGTGATTTAGCAACGAGTTCAGCTTTTCACAGTTACTCGAGACGTATAGATGAATTGTAATTTGAGGTTAGCAGCGAGCACTTTAATTCTAAACAATATAAATACTTCAAATAGAATATATAGCGAAAAATCATACTTGAAATAACTACTTATAAGATTGAGGGAACGAACATGACAAATCATATTGTATTATTTGAACCACAGATTCCTGCAAACACAGGAAACATTGCACGAACATGTGCAGCAACGAATTCACCACTGCATTTGATAGAACCACTAGGTTTTTCTACAGATGACAAACATTTAAAACGAGCTGGTTTAGATTACTGGAATGATGTTAATATTACTTACCATAAGAGCTTAGCAGTATTTCTAGAGCATCTTGAAGAACGCCCCCTTCATTTGATCACCAAATTCGCTAATGCGACTTATTCAGAAATTGATTACACTGATGACGCCGACCACTTTTTCATGTTTGGCAAGGAAACCACTGGATTACCAGAAGAATTTATGCGGAAAAACGAGGATAAGTGTTTACGCATTCCAATGAATGATGAGCATGTACGTTCTTTGAACCTTTCTAACACAGTTGCTTTAGTCGTCTATGAAGCGTTACGGCAACAAAATTTTCCAAATTTGGAATTGACGCATCATTATGAAAACGATAAGTTAGATTAGACAATAAGAACTCGGAAAGGGATTTTTATGAAACTTTATTTTACACGTCACGGGAAAACTCGTTGGAATCAAGAAAAACGTTTTCAAGGAATGATGGGCGATTCGCCGTTGTTACCAGAAAGTTTGGAAGCTATCAAAGCGTTGGGCAAAGAATTAAGGGATATACCGTTTGAAAAAATTTATACAAGTACATTGAAACGGGCTTATCTGACTGCTGAGGGAATTAACAAGCAGTTGGCACAGCCAACTGAAATCGTTCGTTCTGAAGATTTACGTGAACTGGGTTTAGGCAGCTTGGAAGGTCAATTAATTCCTGTTATTGAAGAACGCTATCCTAAAGATATGGTAAATTTACGTCATCATTTGGAGCTTTACGATCCAACTCCTTTTGATGGAGAAAAAATTGAAGATATGTTGAAACGGATCAATGATTTGGTGGAAAAAGCAGTTGCTGAAGCCCAAGAAGGTCCATTGCTTTTTGTCGGTCACGGGGCCGCATTAACCGCAGCAATCCAAGCGCTGACAGGAAAATCAATGAGCGAACTACGAGAGATGGGCGGCTTATTTAACAACAGCCTGACGATTTTGGAAGCGGAAAATGCTAAACCGCCTTATCAAATGATCCAATGGAATGATGTTAGTTTTTTAGAAGGGACAGGCTCGAAACCAGATTCGTTGCTATAGAAGGTAGAAAGGAGGCGCAAAATGTCGGAAGAACAGCTCTATATTGTAGGAACATTAAAGGCGATCTTTTTTCAAAATCCTAGTAATTTTTATAAGGTTCTATTGATTAAAGTGAGTGAGACCAACAGTGATTATCTTGAACAGGAAATTGTTGTTACAGGAAGTTTTGGCGATATGCAGGAAGATGAAGACTATCGCTTTTTCGGACATTTTGTTGATCATCCTCGATATGGAAAGCAATTTCTAGTTGAAAGCTACGAGCAGGCCCATCCAACTTCTGCCAATGGACTAATTAATTATCTCTCTAGTGAGAAATTTCCGGGGATCGGTAAGAAGACCGCGGAGAAAATCATCGAAGTTTTAGGTGAAGATGCCATTGATCAAATTATGGAAAATCCTGCTGTTTTGGCAAAAGTTCCGAATTTGAACGTGAAGAAACAAAAAGTCATCGTGGAGACAATTCGGCAAAATCATGGCATGGAGCAGATTATTGTTGGGTTAAGTCGTTATGGTTTCGGCAGCCAGCTTTCGTTTGCGATTTTCCAAACCTATCGAAATGAGGCTTTAGAAATCATTGCTGAAAATCCCTATCAATTGGTAGAGGATATTGAGGGGATCGGTTTTAAAAAAGCGGATAGTTTAGCTGAACAATTGGGCATCGCGGCAGATAGTCCACAACGAATCCGTGCAGCGATTTTTCATCAAGTCAATGAGGATGCGAATCAAAGCGGTGATACATATGTTGAAGCCCAACAGCTGTTGACAGAAGTTTTGCAGCTATTAGAGACCACGCGCCCAGTAGAAATCGCTCCGGATCAAATTGCCAATATGATCATTCAGCTAGTCGAAGAGGAAAAAATTCAACAAGAAGCGACAAAGATCTATGAGAATACGTTGTTTTATAGCGAGTGGGGAATAGCCTCATCGATCGAACGCTTATTGGCACGTAAAAAAGAAATCAATTATCCCCAGAAAGTCATCGATAAAAAGCTGCGTATTATTGAAAAGCAATTGAAGATCACTTATGGCGATTCGCAAGATCAAGCGATCAAAGAAGCGATTCGTTCGCCATTGTTCATTCTGACGGGTGGTCCCGGAACAGGGAAAACGACAGTGATTAATGGCATTGTAAAATTGTTCGCGGAATTGAATGATCTGTCTTTAGATCCGAAAGATTACACACAAGCAGTTTTTCCGATTCTGTTGGCGGCACCGACTGGCCGTGCTGCAAAACGGATGAATGAGACGACCGGATTACCGGCAAGTACGATCCATCGCTTGTTAGGATTGAATGCCAATGATGAAACACCGGATATTGATGCGAAAGAACTAGATGGCGGATTGTTGATTGTCGATGAGATGTCGATGGTGGATACTTGGTTGGCGAATAACCTGTTAAAGGCAATTCCTAATAATATGCAGGTGATTTTTGTAGGAGATAAGGATCAGCTGCCATCCGTTGGGCCGGGTCAGGTTTTTCATGATTTGTTACAGATTGAAGACATTCCAAAGATGGAATTGACGGATATTTACCGTCAAGGCGATGGTTCATCGATCATTCCGTTAGCACATGAGATCAAAGATGGAAAATTGCCGCAAGACTTTCGGAAAAATCAACTGGATCGTTCCTTTATTGCTTGTCATGCCTTTCAGATGGAGGAAGTTATCAAGCAGGTCGTGGAACGGGCGAAGAAAAAGGGCTTTACTGCACAAGATGTGCAGGTCCTAGCTCCGATGTATCGCGGACCTGCTGGAATCGATGCGATCAATAAAATGATGCAGGAAATTTTTAATCCTAATGACGGCCGAAAAAAAGAAGTCCAATGGAATGATGTCGTTTATCGGATTGGTGATAAAGTTTTGCAACTGGTCAATAATCCAGAATTGAATGTATTTAATGGCGATATGGGGATTATAGTTGGGATCATTCCGGCAAAAGAATCGGAAGATAAAGTGGATGAACTCGTGATCCAGTTTGATAGTAATGAAGTCAGCTATAAGCGTTCTGAATGGAATAAAATCAAGCTTTCATATTGTTGTTCGATCCACAAATCACAGGGGAGCGAATTCAAAATGGTACTCTTGCCGATGGTGAAGCAATATTCACGAATGTTGCAGAGGAACCTTTTATATACCGCGGTAACCCGAAGTAAGGACTTATTGATTCTATTAGGAGAGGAAGAAGCCTTCCAAGCCTGTGTCGTAAGAGAATCAGCGGTGCGAAAAACTACCTTGATTGAACGAATCATGAAGGGGACCGAGATTGCACCGACAAAACCAAAGGCAGAACCATTTAAAGCAGTAGAAGAAAAGCAAAAGTTAGCAGCAGACGGGCCGACAATTTTGACGCCAAAATTGATTGCCGCTCAAACGATTGATCCGATGATTGGAATGGCAGATTTAACGCCTGCGATGTTTATGTAAAAAGGACTGAAAAATAAAGCCACTGCTTTATTTTTCAGTCCTTTTGTCTGCGTACCAAATATATTGTGTGGCGGTCGAGAAGTTCATGTCAAAGGAGCGTTCTCCCATATCTTCTCCGTCAGCTTGACCATGCTGCGGTACAACCGAAACAATTCGGATTTTACTACTAGTAAAATGTTTGTAGTGCTTGTTTTCTGTATGTTTTTTCCGTACTAGCTGAATTAAGAAACGCAGAATAGCTGGGAGATTCGGTTTTTCTACGACTACTAAGTCAATCGTCTCTTTTTTTGGATCAGCCATTGGCGCGATCGCTATTCCACCACCGAAATAAGGGATGTTCGTGGTCGTACATAAAAAAGTACGCTTAAAGCTCAATGTTTGGCCATTTAATTCTACGAGAATTGGAAACGACTTTTGAGTGAAAATCGCTTTTACTAGATACAAGGCATAAGAGGCTGAGCCCAAATGATACTTGTTCAATACTTTTTTTGACGTAGAGGCATTCGTTGTCGCAACGATTAATGCATCTAGACCGATCCCGACATTGTTTAAAATGACTCCTTGCTCTTCGCGAATTTTTTCTTCGTAATGGAAAACATTAATCGGTTGTGGCTTTAACGCAGAGGTAATTTGTTCAAAGGCTTTTTCTGGCTCACGCGATAAACCGATTCCTCGAGCAAAATCATTTCCTGAACCAGCAGGAATATAGCTGACAGGAAGTTGCAGACCTAACGCAAAGAATTCATTGACCACTTGATGGAGCGTGCCATCACCGCCAATCACCACTAACAGGTGAAACGAATTGTCGATGTGATCCTTCTCGCAAGTCTCTGACCAAGGGCTTAGCAAATCGGTTAGCCGGTCAACAATCTCTTTTTCATCGCCAGGCCCTTCCGTATAATAAGGTGTGTATGTATAGTCTCCATCATCGAGTAATTGGATGATTTTTTCTGCTGTTTTTTCCGCGTTACCGCTACCGGCTGCGGGATTGATTAAAATATGATAATGAAAATTCATGTCCTCGATCCTTTCAAAGACTGATTATAACAGAGTAACGAAAGGAACAGTAGAAAATTGACCCATTTTTTATTAAGCGAATATGTAAAAATATCCTATGCAGAGAATTCTAGCCATCTAAGCTTTCAATGCTTGGTTAATAAACCAGTCGATAACTTTTTGATCATAATTTGTTGCTTGATAGTTTTGATTTACAGAGGCTGCTTTGTTGCTCTTTTTTATATCTACTACTAAATTACTCCAAAGATAAAGCGAGATATGGGTTTCAGTATTTTCTATTCTATATTTTTCTACTAATGGGGCTCGTGTACTGCAACACCCGTAATTTCCATGAGACCAGCGATCTTTGATAACAGCTTCGCCATCTCGTTGCGCCTTTTTATATAATTCGACAATTTCATTGTCAATACCTAACATACCGTTCACCCTTCTTTCGAAAAAAGTATCTTCTACAACTTGATTGTACCACCTGAAGCTCGAAAGAATCCATTTTGATAAACTAATCAAAATAGATTCCAGAGTTGACTTATATTCTGAAAAAACGTATGCTGTAAAAGGTTTACAGCGGTTCATCAACCAAATGGCGTATGTATCTATAAATGCTTTTAAATCAGCGTTTCTTATGTGCTGGTTGATGTGTTTGCCACAAATTTGCCACAAAAATATTAGAAGTATTTTTCATACATAGTGATGGCGTCTCGTTCAATTTTTTTAGAGATGTGTAAGTAGACATTTGCCGTCATATTAATTGTCGCGTGTCCTAATCGTTCAGAAACATATTTTATATTAGCTCCGCTTTCTAAAAGATGAACGGCGTGAGAATGTCTCAAAGCATGTGGAGACAAAATTGGCACGTTCGCTAATTTACATATTTTGTAGAAGTAGGTACGGTAACTCGATTGCTTTAAAGGAGAACCAGTGTAATCTGAAAAGATCAGCTCTTTATTAAATTTGTAATTTTCATTGCTTAAACTTACTTTCATTTTTTTGATTTTCAAAGATTTTAGTAAATCGGATGTTTTATGGTCTAACGCAATAACACGATAACTAGATTCTGTTTTAGGGGAAGTGATGAAATCTTGTCCATTTTCTCGATAGAGTGTTTTTGTTACTGATAAATTGTTTTTATCAATATCATCCCAGTTTAGTGCTAGTGCTTCCCCAAGTCTTAAACCCGTTCTGGATAAAAGAGTAGTCAAAACGAAATATTGATAATTAGAATGATGGTAATTCTCTTTTAAATTCTCAGATACCTCTAATAGCCTCTTTAGTTCGTCCAATTCAAAAAATTTAATAACTTTTTGCCTCTTTTTGGATCGTGGATACTTAATGTTTTTCATTGGGTTAGCATTAATAATCTTATATTCATTAACTGCATCTTCTAGCGCATTGCTAAAAGGAGCAGCGTAGGATTTCACTGAGTCTACATTTAGTGACTCACACATTTTATTAATCCATTGAACACAATCAAGTCTTTTTATATTTACTATTTTAGTAAGTCCGAATCTAGGTAATACATAAAGCCGAAAAGAACGATTAATTTTGAGTAGAGTAGACTTTTTAACTTGTTTTTTCTTCAGTTCGAGCCATATTTCTAAGTAATCTCGCAGAAGCATATTACTGTCGCAAATGCTTAGTCCGTCTGAAATTTTCGATTCAATCTCGTTTGCTGCTGACTGTGCATCCCGTTTTGTTCGGAACCCGCTTTTCGATACTTCTCTAAACTTCCCATTTTCTTTATAGCGCACTCGATAACGCCATTTTCCATTTGGTTGTTGTTTTATACTTGCCATTTGCAAAACCTCCTTAATGAACGTACGTTCGGTAAAAATGATAAAAAATTAATAATAGCTGTCAAAGCTATTGAAATCTGCTGTTTCTTTTAAGTATTTCCAGTCCACGTAACGTTCTGCCCATTTAGGGATGCCACGATGTTTCATTAAAGAATCTTTTGTTGGGTATTCTGCTATATTGGCGCCATAGGTGAGAACTGAAACCATAAAGAAATTGGCCTCAAATTCTTCTCCTTGGGCGATAAAGCGCATGTTATCTTTAGTAAGTTTATCTGCATTGTTTTTGTGACCGCAACAATGATGGCCCAATTCATGAAGACAAACAGGTCTTTCTTCCTCTTCCGTGTTTCTACTATTGAGAAGAATAATTGGAGCACGATTTAATATTGTACGAAGCCCCAGTATATTTTTTCCTAAGTCCTTTTTAAAAACATAGATTCCTAAGTGACCGCATAATTCAAATGGGTCAGTGGTTTCGTATTTTTTTATCAAAGAATGAGTACGTTTTCTAATTGAATGCTTCGACATCGGAAGAGACACCTCACTTGAGCAGATCATCGTGATTATCTTTTCGATAATCTTTTCTAGTGAATTTCTTTTTGGCAATCAACTTGGATTGACGAACGACAAAGTCCAAGGCTTCTGCTAACAGTTCCGCATCTTCCTCGTCGATTTCTTCTCCATCGTTTTTCAAGTACGCAAGAGTGTGCTCATTACTTAGGCCATCTTTTAATTCGGTAAGCATTTTTTGCACATCTCGTTCATTTCTAGCTGTGAACTGTGGCGTGTCGGTGCGTCCTAATAAATAATCTGTTGTTACTCCAAAGTAGTCGGCAACAGCATTT
>OKKI01000150.1_pt1 | contig 13281 bp, 18 predicted proteins | sample 1609761 | NCBI WGS metagenome assembly OKKI01 (sample SAMN04436590, study PRJEB24849) | human gut metagenome | biome: human gut; feature: NICU; material: stool | host: Homo sapiens | place: USA: Saint Louis, MO | collected 2009-10-29
ACTGACGCCAGCCTGAATACGGCTGGCGTTTTCGTTTATAAACCAAAAGGAAAAAAGGCTTCTCCAGTAATTCGCTCAAATTGTGCTTCAGTAATGCAGTCAGGAACAAACTCACGAACTTGCTTCGTAGTGAAGCAGCCCCAATCAAACATCATCTTAACGTCTGTGTAAGTGAACATTATTCAGCACCCCCAATTTGCGTTTTTAGCGTTTTAATTTCTTTATTGATTGCCACATCATTCAACATTAATTTGGCATTCAATTGTGCCATCGAATCTGTCTTAGCAGTCAGCGCCGCATTCGATTCTTTTAGAGCAGTGTTATCAACTTGAAGCCCAGCAGAAATGTTTTCCAATAATTCAATTTTCTTCGAATAATCTTGTGTGACTGCTTCTTCCCATTTCTTCTCTGCAAAATTGTAGAATTGAGATTGAACATTTTTTAGTCCTTCTAGCGGTTTAACTTCAACAAAAGGTAAAACTACTGGAAAGCCATCTTCCACTTCGTGCGGCTCATATCCTAATGGATACAACACTTTATAAATTGTTTTCATTGTCTATCCCCCTAAAGTTTGTTCTTCGCAAAATACATTGCAGATCCTGCGTAATACTTATTAGCATCTAATCCCCAAAGAGCGGTAATTTTACCTGATGCATCAATAGTCAATGCTTTATCATCAGTAACATCAACCTGAATCGAATAAGCAGGAATAATATCTGTTTCTAAATTGCCAATCAGATTGCCACCTGAGTTAATATTTGCTGAACGACATCGAAAGTTAAAGTTAACCAAAACCATATCGCCGTACCGAACGAATCGTACTACCCCAGACTGGATTGAAGAGTCTGTGGCACTTGTGTGATCATATACCTTCTCACCATTCTGGATCAAAACATTTTTGCTTTTTGACTGCACACCATCTTGGAAATTTTTTACTCCTAAAATAGTCTCATTTCCCGTTGCTTTAACCAATTTACCATCCACACCGTCAATCGCATCGGCATGTGTCTTTAGATATTTTGCAACGCCATCTTCTTTTAGTTGTACAATATCCGACATTAAACTTCGCCTACTTTCTCAAATGTAATATTGTTTAATCCGTCTAACTTAGTCTTATCCGCAGCCGACATCAGTCCATTTGTTGAAGTTGTCGCAACAGCAGTCGTAGTAGCATTTGTTCCAGGATCGCCCTTATCACCTTTTGGAAGAACAAAGTTAAATTTTGCAGCTGAAGTCGTACCTGCATTGGTAACTGAAGCAGTCGTTCCACTTGTTACGGTTCCTACTGTGATTGTGGCAGCATTTCCCGGATCACCTTTATCTCCTTTGAGTAATGTGGGTTTGCCTTCGATTGCCTCCCAATGTGATTGAGGATAGACCTGCGCCCCATCCTGTTTCACTTTTACAATATCTGTCATTTATTTAAACCTCCCCTACCTTTTCGAACGTCATACTCGGAATCTTAGAGTCTGCATAAGCTTTGGCGTTTTGATAGGCTTCGCTTGCCTTTTGATCAACATACTCTTGGCTAACCCCACCACCTTCTCCACCGCCTGTTGCGGAAATCACGCCAGTGTTGGAAATAGAAATATTTGCGCCTGCAGTGTAATTCATTTGCCTTTCGGCTGATAAAACATCCTCAGTCATTATCAATCCATCACCGATTCGAACACCGCCCTTTTGAAATTCGGTCGCTGTTGGCAAATTATAGTTGCCTGATCCACCAGTAGAGCTAATTTCGCCATCCTCCGTGATCGTGATATTCTCTCCTGCAGTGTAGTTTTTTAGTGAATCCAATTTATTTTTCAGATCTGTTGAAAAATTGTTGTCTGTCTGTTTAATTGCAGACAACTTTCCTGTAGCTTCGTCAATTGCTAATAGATCTCCTAATTTGATTCCGCCTAATTTATCTACTCCAGCAATTGGAAGCACATAGTCGCCTTCTCCAGAATTCAGTATCTTCTTATACATCTCTGCAGTGATAATGCCGTCTTCGGTTTCATTCGCGTAAGGTAATTTTGTGATAGCATTTTCCAGACCGAGATCAGATTTAGTAATCGTGACTGCGCCAATTTTTCCGTTTACAGAAACCACTTTAGACTGACCAGAGATAATTTTATCTAGTCCGATAATCGCAGAGATATGAGTAATTGGAAAAAACTGATATTGGACTCCTGTTTTCTCATCAGTTTCCATCATGAGTTTTGATTTAGCCATTCTTATACCACCCCGACTTTCTCAAGAGTGAATACGTTCTGCTTCGGATCATCGACAGTCGCAATCACCAATGCCCCCTCTTCAATGGGGTAGTTCACTGTACCAATTTTTTCAACTTCATGATTTTCTGAAAATAAATCATCTTGAAGAATATCGGTAACTTCAATCTCACCGTATTCAATCGTGAACAGTGTTGCTCGCAACTTTTGATAGAGATACTCCATATCGGCTAGCAAACGCTTGGAAATCGATTCATGGCGTACCCCTTGAATATCAACACGAGCTTCCATTAGTTCTAGTAACATCGTGCCTCCAGGATCAATCTGTGCCAAAATGTCTTTGATAGAATTGAACCAAGTCAAATAATCCTCTTTTTGAGTATCTCGCCATGCTTCAAATTCTTTTTTACGTGCGTTCATCCAAGCGGTAAAGTCTCCTTTGTTTTCATTGATAAACGCAACCATATCTGCTATCAGGTCTTCGACTGTTTGCCAGTAGGACCCCATTTCACCTTCTGTTTTAGAAACTGCTTTGATAACAAAATAGGAGAAGTCCTGTGTCGTAGCGATCACATCTTCTCCTTGGTAAAAGACAAAATTTGCCGTTTGACGATGTAGTGCCTGCATTGAATACTCATCAAATGTATATTGAATTTTGCCGTTTTTTGCATCAATAATTTTTACAGCTCGTTGGATCGCAAAACCATTACTAAGTATCGCTTCTAAGTAGGCTTTACATCGTGATAAATCCACTGGTATTCCGTTTTGAGAAATAGTTGCTTCCATCGTTTCAGAATTCTTATTCCCCTGTCGAACTTGAATCATTCCTACATAGTTGTATGGCTCTGTTGTGCTTAGTGCAACATTCCATTTAGCCATCAAACAACACTCCTTTCTCAAAATCAGGCGGAATGCAGATCGATGCAATTTGACCTGCTCCAAAGAACTGACGGTCATATTCTGCTACGATTTCTCCTGATTCTGCGTTTTGTTCATAGGTTTGAATACGACCACTTTCAAGACCACGGATCACGCCTGTATGACCGTAATATTCGTGAGCGATAAACGCTTCGCTCACTTTAGCATTGCGCTCCCAATTTATGATCGCTCCTACTTCCAACTGGTCGTATTCAGGATGATTGATTACGGTCCATAGATACATTGGCCAGCGATACACTCGCCCAATTTCAGCAGCGGAAAAGATATTCCCTTCACGTACTTTCACTTCATATCTTGTACCAGCGCCCATGTCAGGACCGATCATTACCCCCGCATATTCGGCGCTTAATGCATAGCATTGATGGTTTCCGATTGGTTGATTTATCAAACGTTTTAAATGGTTTAGTCCTTTTTCTTCTATCAAAAAATCACCTCTATTTCTTGGCGCGAGCTAGACAGACATCGCCTCCGTTTAAAAGATATCCAAATGACAAATCGACTCGTCCAACACCAACCCCGCCAGATTGCATACCGCCCATCTCAACAATTGCAGTTGTATAACCGTGCCAGTCTTCAGCAAGCACCGCAGTATGGCCGTCGTTCCCTACACCAGCGCCTAAGTTCACGATGATTATATCGCCAGCCTTCGCTTCGTTCGGCGATACTTCGGTCAGATATTGTCTTGCTCCTCTCGCGTCATCTCTCATTGATCCTGTGTACCATAATGTGCCTCTCGGAGCTGTTCGATAACCTGCTTTTGTCAACGCCAACCATACAAAGGAAGAGCAGTCGGCATACCCGTTTCTATCTGGGTTTTCCACACTTCCAAAATTCCAACGCATTGGTTGGGAATAGTGGAAATATCCAATCAAGCTCTTTGCTGTACTAAGGATATTTCCTCCAGATTGTATTTGAAGGTCTTTGAACTTGTTGTACCAGTTCACTGCCCATCCTTGACGTTCTGGATGCGCATTGGCTGGACGCTCGTAGTTTCGTTCAAACGTATACGCAGCAACTCCAGGATCGGTCATTGTTTTGAAACCTGATTGCGTCGCCGGTTGGACAATGCCTAACCACTGACCGTTATACATGGTCCAATCTAACAACTTACCTTGAGCAGACATTGTCCGATAGTCCTCTGTGATACCGGCTGCACCCATTAAACGTTGCACATATTCGCGGCCGTTATAAGTTGGCGCGCCGACTAACGGATAAGCCGAGCCATCCCATTGAACAATCCCATACGCCGGTCCTCCAATTTGAGCAATATCCGGATTCATGGAAACGCCAGCTTCACCTTGTACATTACCCAAGATACCTGCAGCTGCTGCTTTGGAGTATCCTTTCGATAGTAGTATTACCCAAAGTTCCCAAGCGAACTTATCGGCTTGAGAGGTTACTTCTGGCGGGTACATGCCATTCCAGCTACCGCCGTTATTGTTTCCTCCGCCACCTTGACCAGGGAATACTTCTTGACCATTAATCGTTAATTTGCCTTTGATATCGACATCTTTGTAAATCTGTACTTTACCCTGAATATTCATATCTCCGAAGTGAATGGTCGTTCCATTTGCGAGCATGACAAACCCTTTATTCTTATTAGGAGAAATGAGGATGTATTTTCCGTCGCCTTCGGTACGAATAACTAATGCATTGTCAGGAATCGGCGTTGGTGTTGAGGCGTTTGGGAAAGGATTCCCCGTTGAATCAGTCGTACCGATGGTCCCTATTTCTTTACTACCACTCCAGAACTGCATTCCCTTTTTTGTCAGTTCCATGATTTTCTTTTTGTTATTCCAAATCTGCAACAGCCCATTAACAAGTTTTAACGTATCCCCCGTTTTATTAAAGGAGTTTTCAAACACATCCGCTTTGATAATCCCTGTTTGAATAAAATTAGCATTAAAAATGCTGTCTAACGTCCAAGCTGAATTAAAAGGTCCATTCCAACCATTTTTGGAGAAAGCTATGCCATTCTTATTCATTCGGAGGACTTCTTTAGCCTTGTTCAAATCCGGATTATCCATGATAAAAATATTAGATGGTTTTTCTTTTGGCCATAAAACGACATAACCACCAGCACTGCCCTGACCAGTGATCATTGATGAAACATAATCATTGAATCCGCTCATGTAGTTGTTGGTGGCATAATCTTTTAATTTGTCTTGAATTGTGATTGCTTGCTGCTGATAGAAAGCAACTTATGTGTCTCCAGCTTCTAATTTTGTGGTCTTTTCAGAAAGAGAATCATATTGAACACCACTAACAGTGGACTCAAAATAAAGTTTGTATTTCTTGTGATAAACCTTAAATGTATCAAAAAGACCATAATTTCTGATATTGGCGAACTCCTTCGCTTCTTCACTATCAGTCAACTTATCAAATTCGATTGTGATTGATATTTTAGGTTTATCACATCCTGGATTGATCGACTTAAAATAATTCTTTGCTATATTATTTAAACTTTTTAAGTCCTTCGCTCCCTGTTCTTCTGTAAACTGAACATGTTCGGAATAAACATCTGGATAATTATTGATGAACTCACTATCTACTGTTGATCCGTAAATACGATTAGATGTTCCTTCAGCACTTTGAGCATCAACATATGGAATGATTCTTGTCTTAACACCTGTCCAATCCAATTTTACTTTCAGTCCGGATAAGTCTTTTCCGTATCTAATAGTTCCTACATTATTGCGCCCTCTTCGTTTCAACAATGATAGTTTAAATGGCTCACGTTTGATCTCTCCACCCCAAAATTGAAGCAATGAACCTTGTTCCCCTGCGATACAATTCAGAACGTTTCTAGCCTCAAATAGAGTGCTTGAAACGGTCGTATTGTCGGAGTATAGGCGAATATCAGATTTCTTATCCATATTGCTCTCGATAATATTCATTGCTTCTTGAGCAGTCTTTGAGTCAACTAATGCTGTAGTCACTACTCTTCGTCCTAGTCGATTCGTTCGAGTTTGGGCGTAGATTGTCACTGTATCCAAAAAAGTATCAATATCTTTATCATCAATAAAAAAGATATGGTACTCCTCTTGATCATTAGGTTTTGCCTTAATCTGATAATCATTTTCGAAATATTCATCGAACCGAGTTCCTAATGGATATTCCAATTCGAGTTCATACTTCCCATTAGCTACTTCATAGACTTCACACCTAGAACAATCCGAAAGTATACCAAGACCATTGTTTGAAAAATCTGTTTCGGAAGGCTTATAAATCCTTGGTTTCATACTTTACGCCTCCATCTCGGTGTGAGTTCAAAACTCTTTATTCGGTTGGTCCATGTGAGTGTATTTTCGCCTGGTTTAAGCTCAGGAAAATCCAGGAAAGTAGTAACATGATCTTGATGTTCAATTTTCCCATCCAATACCCGATAAGACTCTTCTAGAAAAGAATCAATGATTAACTCCTTATCCAAAGCCTTAAGCTTAAATTCTTCTTCATTCACAAAAAAAGAAGCATCTCCAGAACCAGTGAGTTTAATCAAAGGTTTTGAAGGATACTTCTGCTCATTTGTAATTTTGAATGGCGTTGAATTGAGTTGTATCGGCAGTCTTCCTAGGCGGTTTTCTTTGAACGGTCTAATGCTGACAGTAAATTCAAAAGGTACTAGATTCCCTGTTTTTCTTGTCCCTTTAAATTCGGGCGGATCAATCACAACAGCTTGATAGATGTATTGTTCATCATAATAAACAATAAAATCGCTATATGTACCCATATCTAACCAAGCGGTTATTCTGTCTTCCCATTCCTGAACATCATCAATAGATGGGGCCTTGTAGTAACAATCTATTTTGCGTTCAACGTTTTTGTAATATGCTTTATCAATAATGATTGAGTCATTACCTTCACGTTGCCTTAACTCAATGACCCGTCCTGCTGACGAAGAGACAGGGCGATTCCGCATAAATACATTAAATTCAGATGAGTGTTTACCATTTATAAAAAACTGTCCTCGCTTTGTAATCATGCCATCCCTCCTACAGCGTCAGCATCACGCTTCATTTGTTTTGTAAACTCTGTTTTTAATTTTGCTGCTAACTTTTTAACCACTGAATCTGGAAGATCTCCGTAAACATTTAAATGCAAATGAACTTCTGTAGATTGACTTTCCGTCTTAGTTTGAGTAACTCCAACAGGTCTGTTTGTCAAACTTCTTACTGTGGGAGTAACAGATGGCGTAGGTACTAAATCAGTCATAGCCTTATCTAGCTCAGGCTGTTCTTTATCTAATCCAACGATAATCCCTTGAACGATATTCTTTCCTACCATGTCTCGCATCCATCGAGACGGTGAATGAATGTCTAATGCATTAGTAATAGTTTTCTTTATGCTTCCAGCAATGCTTTGAACTTTTTGTACAACAGCATTCGCTTTTTCCGTGATTCCGTCAATCAAACCTTGAATAATATTTCTACCAATCTCAAATAAGTTAATCTTTCGTAAGGAGTCGAATGTATTCCACACACGATCGACTGCGTTAGAAACTCCATTTTTTAGATTCGTCCAAGCATTCTCAGCAGATTGAACGATTCCAGAAACAATGTTCCAGAAATTCTGTTTAATAGAATTCCATGTATTTATCATTGTGTCCTTAATCGCATTCCACGTATTCGTTGCAGTAGTTTTAATTGCGTTCCAAGTAGCAACAAAGAAAGCCTTGATAGAATTCCAGATCAGGCTTGCACTGGCTTTTATAAAGTTCCATAGGTTGATTAACTCTGTCTTAAACCCATTCCAAATTATCTTCCCAACACTTACCATCGCTCCAGTAACGATCGTGAATAGATTTTTGATGGAGTTCCAGATGTTTAACGCGTTTTCCTTAATGTTGTTCCATACGGCAATCATATTGTCTCTGGTTTCTGACCATCCACCTGTAATCATTGAAGTGACAAACAAAATCGGAGCAAGAATTACATTCTTTAGAATTTCGAAATAGCTTCCCCCAATTTCGATAAGGTTCGTCCAAATCCCGACTAAAAACTCTACAATACTTGAGAAAACTGATACTATTTCCTGAATAACTTCTGCAATTGGCTGAACTACTACGGTCTTAAATGATTGCCAAGCATTTGAAGCTGTTTCTTTGATGGAATTCCACAAATTAGAAAACCATTCTTTAACTCCTGACCAAACATTCTTGATTCCAGTGGCTGCTTTTGACGCTACTTCTTTGATAGAATCCCAAGTTTTTAGACCCCAGTCTTTTATTGCGACTAGTGTATCTAATACAACTTTTTTGACGTCATTCCATACTGCAATAACTTTGTTCCTGAACTCTTCATTAGTAGCCATGAAATAGCCAAATACAGCAATGGCACCAACAATAGCACCGACAATCAAAACAAATGGATTTGCAGCAGCTATGGCCCCCATAATTTTTAAAGATTTGCCGATTCCAGTAATAGCATTTTTCAAATTATTGAAATTCTTAATAATCGCTGGGATCCCTTTAAGTTGGAACATGAATGCGCCGAACGCCGTAGCTGCAGGTACTAGAAAAGGTAGAATAAATTTTAAGGCTGAACCAAATTTAATTAAGTCTTTGATTAATTCCCCTAAAAATTCCACAGCTTTCGGCAACCCTTTGGCAATCACACCTAAGAAAGTTTCCATAGCATTCCCAAAACCGTCTATAATGCCTTTGAAACCCCCGAGTTTTGAGTCAACTAAAACTTTATTCATAGCTTCAATTACTTCACCAACACCACGAGTAACCGCAGTTTTGGCATTTTGAATCGAAGTTTTTATCCCTTTAGTGGAATCTTTTGCGATTTGGTTTAATGACTTCAAACCACCTCCGCCTTTGGTATCCATTTCAATTAACTGATCTTGGAAGTCTTTTACAGAAATTGTTCCTTTTGAAAGTCCTTCTTTTAATTCCCCCATAGATAAGTTCATTTTCTTGGCAATAGCAGATAAGGTGGGTCCAAGCTGAGCATTGATCATTGAATTCCATGTTTGAGCATCAACTTTCCCATTCGAGAAACTTTGGGATAGTTGAATCACTGCTTCATTTACTTGATCGGTAGTTCCGCCAAAACCTAAGATTCCATCATTAAGCGCTCTAAAAATCTGGTCAGAACGTCCCAAATCACCAGTAGAAGAAGCCAGCAACTGAACCTGACTAATGGCGTCATTCAGTGCAGTTGGTAACCCTTGAATACCTTGTGACAAGGTTCCGCCTTTACCGATTGTCCTATTGATTTCAGAATCTTCGAAACCCATGTTCTTGAAATTTCGAACTGCGTTATTCATCGTATCTACTCGATCGATCGCGCCGCTGATTGATCCTTTAATTAGATCAAAACCTGCACCAACTAGTTTTGTTGCCCCGCTAGCTAAGAAACTGCCGGCGAACACTTTCCAGATGCTACCTAATGCATTCCCGCCTTTTTTACCTGTGTTGGAAACAGTGTTGTCGAATGAGCCTAGCTTTTTAACAGCGCTATTCATTCCTGCGGAGAAACCTGATTCATCAAGAATCATCTTTAGAATTAAATCATCATTCAAAGTGTCACCTCCTTAGAATTGGGTATATTCGTCGTAGTATTCGAGATCCTCATGCTCACTAACAGCATCACGAAAAGCCAAAAGACGCATTAACTCGTCAAGATCGGTTCGCTCTATTTCTGGTAGCGTCCACCCTGCTTCGAGTAATTGCGTCTTTATTTCTAATTCTCTATACGTGACTGTGTTTTTAAACAGAGGATTTTTTAAAGCTTCCGCTACTTTTTTTTCGTATCGGCGTATGTTTCGTCAAATCCAGCAGTTACAGATTTCAACAATTTCCCTGTAAGCAGTGCGATTTCACGAGCGTCAATTCCTTGCCGAAAGTCTTCACCAGTGAACTGACCTTCGAAAAGAACATCGGCTATAAATGCGTAAGCTTGACTTAAAGCTTCAGTCGTAGCTTTACCTCCGACAGCTTCACTTACTGTTTCTAAAATCCCAGCTGCTTCTTCAACCACTGGACCAGGCAGGAATTCAGCTGATTTGAACTGTACTGGTTTATATTTCCCTTCATCATTCTTTTGCATTAATTTGATTGTAGTTTGATATTTTGACATTACTGTTGTCCTCCTTCAACTGGCGTTTCTAACGGATTAGCCACTTTAGTGAACCAATTCTTAATCATTTCTGCATCAACGCCTTCGTCGTCTTCATCAACCGAATACATATATCCTAATCCTGGTACATCAACGAAAGAACCTTTCCAAGTTGGGTGGGTAAAGGTTACTTTGCTGCCCTCTATAGTAGAAGTCTCGTCAGAATCAAGAGCGAATTGTCCTTTATAAAAGACTGTATAACGATATTTACCATTTGATTTCTTACGTCGATAAGCAAATGCACCATCCTTAGCAATATCTTCACCAGAACGTAGCGCTCCGCCTTTAACGATCTTGCCGCCAGTAATCGTGCCTAAAACTTTATGTGTGTAGCCATTAGCTTCTAGCTCAACCTCAGCACCACCAAATGCCGTGAACTGGTCCTGTACAACAGAGTCTCCATAGTCTTGAGTCGTCTCATAATTTGCAGAAGGTTTGATACTAACCGCAGTCCCCATTACGATTGGCTCATCATAAACAGGGAAATCTCCAGAGTCATCTTTTAACGGAAACCACGTTGGCTTTTCAACAGAGATAATTCCTGTTTTACTTTTCTTTTCTGGCATCTATTCTTCACTCCATTCAATGTATTGTGGAAAGGCAACAGTAAATCGAATGTGCTGCACCCCATCCACTTTGTCCGGCAAATATTCCTCCGGAAAAATTGTGTTCCCTTCGATTTCGAGAACATTAAAAAAAGTCCCGCATCGCGAGACTAATCTATTGATTAATTCATCATCTTTTTTGTTGTCAACCAAAGCAATATCTACTAAGAAAGCCATGTTTTGAACGTCTATCCCCACATTCTCAGTTCCTGCTTCCATAACAGAAAGCACAAAATAGAAATCTTTTGTCGATTGCATTACCGAATCAAGATAGATAGTGCCTTCTGAATAGATTTGTTTTAACTTACTGCTGATCGCTGCAATTATTCTATCTTTCATTAGCATCTATCCTTTCTTAACAATCCTGATCGCCATTTGTTTAAATCTCCTAGGGATATAACTCATATGAGCTAGATTTGTTGCGCGAGTCAACATAAACCGTCCTTTGACGAAACCGCCACCTCTTGTTCTATGACCCTCTTCAACATATTTGAAATATTTTTCATTGTTTCGGACCGCTCCAACAATTCTACCTGCAGAAAGCACCCTCGCGCCCTGGACTCTATACCCGCGGCGAAGATCCCCAGATTTCACAGGAGTTAGTGGTTTAGCCGTCGAAACTATTTTGTTCATCGAATCATTGACAAAAGCAATCCCTTCTTGCTCCGCAAGCTTAGTCATTTTTTTAAAGTTCTCAATGACTTTATCTGCATTTGAGACAATAGAAATATCCTTACCCATTCGGATCACGTCCTGTCAATTTAACTTCACAATGACTAGGATAATAAAAAGGCTTATTAGCATACAGCTTAATCACCAATCCATTTACCTGCTGAGTAACAGTTATGCGATCGCCTTTTTTAATATTAATAGTTGGACGAACAAATAATTGATAATCGTCAACTGATGTATTCAACATTTCTCCGTCTTTTATTACAGGCAAGCCATCTAAACGCGATTGAGATAAAGCGCATTTAACTGGGTCGCTATAAACTGGTCCATACTCTTGTTTTGAGATCCCTGTTTCAGGATTAACTACATCTTTGATACGCTCGATCACACAAGAATCTTTGTAGGTTGTCGCCAGAATATCTACTTCATTCATTAGAAAAACTCCAATCCGCCACAGCCGATAATTCGTTTGATTAAATCATCGTAGCCTGCAAGTAATCCTTTAATTTCTCCAGACTTACTTGCATAGCTAATAGTGGTATCTCCTCGTCTTACAGACGATATAACATTCTCCAGTTCATTCTTCATGGATTGATATAGAACCTCTGTAATGGCTCCCTGTAGCTTTTCCCAAGAGATTTCGTTGCCACATGTATTGTATGATTCAATTTCCAAGAGAATTAACTCAAGAACTATTTTTAAGCGTTCCTCATTAGCTTCTGGCAATTGCTTTTTCAATGACTCAATAATTTTTTTCTTTAGTGAATCATCCATATGATCACCTCTTAGATTTCTACAATATCAGCGGCTTCTCGCAAAATTTTCAATGCTTCCACATCACTTTCTTCAATAAAGAATTTCCCATCTTTATCGACAGTCATAAACCGACGTGTTTTAGGATGCATAAAGCCAACAAAATTTTTTTCTTTTGCTACACGAAATTCAATTGTGTTTGCCTTTTTTACTTTTTTAGACTCTGTTTTTTCAGCCATACTATTTCCTCCTTAAAATAAATAGAGACAGCTACTAAACTGTCTCTATGCTTTTAAATTTAAAATCGCCCCTGAATTTGATGCGTTGTATTCAAGCGAATATTCACCAACGATACCAATGCGACGAGAATCACTCGTTTTCGCTAACTCCGCAGCTCTCCATTCGCGTAATGGGCGTAATTGAACATAGTTTGTATCTAAGGCCGCGATAGTTCCTGTTGGAAGCGCTGGTTCAATTAACGCAATACCAGAACCATAGTTAGAAACAATTTTCCCTAATTGCAAACCAAATGCCACAGTATCACCGAACTGAGCGATCTTGGTTGATTTACCGTCTACTTCGTCTGTCATCAAATCTTGCATGTCTGGGGATACTAAGCAAAGCTTTTCACCCATATAACCTTTGGTATACATAGCGTAGAATAACTTATCGATATCTTTGCGAGTAACAGCACCAGCGGCAGCAGTCTCTACTTTGTTTCCAGAATTGATTAAGTTTAAGATTCCATTCATCTTCCGACCAACAGAACCTGTTTCATCGGTTTTAACACCAGTAATCAGTTTGCGGTTTAAATCAATCTTCATTTCCATACCGCGTAATTTGACCTGATTAGTCAATTCATTGCCTATGCCATCAACATTAATAGCATCTAACGTTCCAGAAACAGACGTTGATTTACGGAAAATTTCTTCATAGTTGCTATACCATGTACGGCCAGATTCAGCATCTGGA
>OKKI01000167.1_pt1 | contig 12593 bp, 11 predicted proteins | sample 1609761 | NCBI WGS metagenome assembly OKKI01 (sample SAMN04436590, study PRJEB24849) | human gut metagenome | biome: human gut; feature: NICU; material: stool | host: Homo sapiens | place: USA: Saint Louis, MO | collected 2009-10-29
TTTTATTATAAGGTATGCCTAATTTAGCTTCTAAGAAGTCCTGTCAAAGTTATTTATTGTAAAACAATCTAGTTGTTCAGAGATTATATTCTTGTTTAATTCCTATTAACTTAAGTGATCAAACCATTTTGCTGGTACCAAAAAAATAGTTCAAATAAATTATTTTTAGGGGATGAAAAGATTGAAGAGGGATTATCGAAAGTTAATGGACCAAAAAGCACGAGCAAAACGACGTTCAAGAAAATATATCTATGTAGGAACTTCAGTAGCGACAGGCTTGTTACTAGGATTGACACCGATTTCAATAGCAACTCCGTTTTTTTCAACGCAATCTACACAGGCTTATGCAGCGCTGATAGATGGGCAATTATTTAGTAGTTTGAACTCTTCCAATTCAAGTGGAACAACTGATACGAGTCCTTTTACTATTGAAAATGCTGTTAGAAGTGTGGATTTCACCATTTCAGCTGATAGCGGTATTGATCTAAGTGTGGTTGCAGGCAATAGAATGGCTGTGTTGGCAATTCCTGAAGAACTTCGAGGTCACGTAGCACCGAATGGTACAGGAGCGCTCTCAACGAATATTTTACTTCCGGAAAACGGTCTAGCTCCATTATTATCGATTGTTGACGGCGCAACGACTACACTAATAAACTCGATTAACACATTAATTAACTCTAATCCATTATTGAATATAAATTTAGATGAGGTTTATGAACAATTAAATCTATTAGAAAATTTAAGTAGTCTGACTGCCGCAGATGTCGCATTGCAATTGCAGGCCCAAGGGGATCAATATATTTATGCGGATCTTGACGGTGTATTGGAAACGATTATTCGAGAAAACGTCAATCAAATACTTAGTGATTTGAATAGTGCTGTCCAGGCACTGACAATTACAGGAACCGGTGCTGGACTTTTGAATCAAACGCTAAATCTGACGCTAAAACCTATTTTCAATGGAACCTTCGCCACTGCCCAAGCTTTAGTAAATACAGGCTCAACATTAATTGGTGAGCTTGCAGATGCGAGTATTTTAGGAGAAACGAACGTTACGATTCCAACAACTATCATTGATCCGATCCCTCAAGAGTTAATTGATCGGGGAATAGACTTGACTCAACCTTATGAAGCTGGATTTTTAGCTACAATTGTGAAAACGAATCTTCTTTCAATTGATATTTCTACAGAATACGATGGCTATACACCAATCTTTTATAAAGTAGCACAAGTAACTGCACCGTATGATGTAGTAGTTACAGGGAATTCATCAACGGATTATAAAGTTACAGGGTATGCGGACCCTAATACGATCATTAGAATTTATAAAGACGGCACAGAAATTGCTGAAGGAGAGACGGATGAGAATGGTCGATTTTCAATCCCTTTATCTGCAGAAGATGTCGATGCATTAGATCAAATTGAATTAATTGCCTATGATCAAAACAACGTGCCAAGTTTACCGACACCTGCAATTATTCCAGATGATGATGAAACGGATGCTGACGCCGATGCTGATGCTGATGCCGACGCCGATGCTGACGCCGATGCTGATGCTGATGCCGATGCCGACGCCGACGCTGATGCGGACGCCGATGCCGATGCCGATGCTGATGCCGACGCCGATGCTGATGCTGATTCTGATGCCGATTCTGATGCGGACGCCGATGCCGACGCTGATGCAGACGCCGACGCTGATGCTGATGCCGACGCCGATGCTGATTCAGACGCCGATGCTGATTCAGACGCTGATGCCGATGCCGACGCTGATTCTGATGCCGATGCAGACGCTGATTCTGATGCCGATGCCGACGCTGATTCTGATGCCGATGCTGATTCAGATTCTGACGCTGATGCGGATAGCGACGACAACAGAGGAGTACCTGTAATGGCGAATAACCAAGGCACACCACCGACATCTTCACTAGGAAGATATAGTGCAAGTGGGTCAGGAAGTGTTGGAAGCGGAAAAACTAGTTACCCTAGTTACCTTGGAAGCGCGAAACAATATCCAGCAACCGGTGAGGACACTGACACATCGCTCACAGCGTTAGGAGCACTAGCCGCATTCTTTTCTGGTATTGGTATATGGAAACTTAGAAAGACAAAAAAAGAAGACTAAAAAAAACGGGATTGATGAAGGGAATGTTCCCTTCATTGATCTTTTATGGGGTGATAAAATGTCGATTCAATTAATTGAAAATAAATTCCAAGTGGTGGAAGAGTTGCTTAGTAAAATGCGGACAAAGCTGGTGAGTCCTCTCTTAATTATCAGTATCGGTAAATTCGCAGAACGCAGTCAGGTCGTTGAGCTGTACGGCGATAATTATCAAACAATTTGGAATGATTTTTTATCATACTATAAAAGAAAGAACCTTGAACAAGCCCCGTATTTTCGACTAGATGTTGTAACAGAGGAAAAGAAGATTACTTTCCAAGAACTTCAGGAATTGATTGGCAGTGTCAAAAGGAACAACTACGGCGATTTCAATTTTCGGGTAAATGGAAGAAAGAAGCAGAGCTTTTTAATGGAAGAACTGGTGGGAAATGCGATCTTAAAGCCTAGCAAAGAGCACAAGGTCGGGCGAAATCTACCGGAACTTTCAATTGATGATCAAAATTATCGTGGCTATATGAAGAGAAAATATGGCATAAGAAACGCGAAGACAGCTCAGTTATCAACTGCTCCACTGTATCTATTTAAAACAGAAGCTTTTTACTTTGAAAATGATCAGGTTTTTCCTTTGATTGATTATGGAAATGGCAATCGGGTAAGGTCCGTTTCGGTTTTAAATTTGAATCAAATAACTGATCTAGTGATTGAAAAAGGCAGTGACTATCTAAAGCGCCAATTAACAGAGACAGGACAATTTATTTATGGTTATTTCCCCTGTTATGACCAACGAATAGAAGGCTATAATTCTGTCCGACATTTTTCTTCCTTGTACGCGTTAGCCGAAGCTGCCGGATACACGAATGATCAACAAATAAAGCCTTTACTCGAAAAAAGTCTTCAATGGGGCATCCAGCATTTACTCTCAGAAGTCTCGGGCTATCTTTTGGTCAAGGAACCGTTAAGCTCCAGTGTAGAATACAAGCTGGGAGCACAAGCAACAGCGATTTTAGCGATTGCTAAATATAGCGAAGTCACAGGAGATACGCAATTTCAGCCGATTTTAAGGCGGTTGATTGTTTCTGTAAAGGATAAATTTATAACAAAGGACAATCGAACCATCCATGTGTTGGATTCGCAATTACAAATCAAGGAAACATTTAGAATCGTTTATTATGATGGTGAAATCCTTTTTGCCCTGCTTCGGGCTTATGGTATTTTCAAAGAAGCAAAGATCATGCAGATTTGTGAGGATCTCATGAATCAATTTATTGCCGATGGCTACCAAAAATATCATGATCATTGGCTTAGTTACGCAACCAATGAACTGCTGATTTATCAAGAAAAGAAAGAATATTATCAATTTGGCTTGGACAATGCACTTGGGAATATTAACTTCATTGATAAACGAGATACGGCTTATCCCACAATGTTGGAGTTGCTAGTCGCAGCGTCTAAAATGATTGAAAAATTATCAAGTAGCGAACTGAAAACGCAAATATTCCAAAGCTCAAAAGAGTTCAATGTTGTTAAGGACAGGATCAATTCAGTCATGAGAAAAAGAGTTCAGCATGAAATCACGACTGGCTTCATGTTTCCAGAATTTGCCCAATTTTTCAAACAACCAAATACGATCAGCTATGGCTTTTTTGCTAGACATGACCGTTTTAGAATGAGAATCGATGATGCTGAACATTTCCTGTCGGGATTAATTAACTATCGACTACATGAAATGAGGAGGTACGGATCATGGTAGGGACGATTCGATTTATCGCATTAATACTCATCGCACTTTCTTATTTCCTTATGCGTTTGCGGAAGAAGAACGAGCGGGGCGAGGAATCACAAAAAGACGAACTGCAAAATTTCCAAAAAAACGAAGAGGGACTCTATCCTTGGGAAGCTGATACGGACGACTCACCAGATCGGATTCCAGCAAATGCGATACGTTATGTAAACAAGGCTCGATTAAAACGAGGAAGATGGTAGAAACAAGCAAAAAGAGGAGAATTGGAAAGCATTCTCCTTTTTTTTGTTCAAATGTTTGAATATCAATGCTATAGTAGTGGAATAAAAGAGTAAGAAACAAAAGTTTACATAATATATTTATTTGTTTATTAGATCGTTTGGGTTGAAATGAGTCTGAATCATGGAAAAGAGGGTGCTTTTTTTGAACAAGCAAAAGCTGAATGGCATATTACTGATATCGTTGGTTATTCTAATAAGTGTTTTTTCCTTCAAAGTAACCGAAGCCTGGATGTTTAAAATAATGATCTGCGCTGTCGCACCATTTTGTGTTTGATCTACGATAGGTTTATCAATCTGAATAGAAGAGTAGCCAATTATTTTTTTGCGCTGCCAGCGTTGATTTATCTATTAATGTGTTTTGAAAGTGGAGCTATTGGTGTTCTTCCATTTTTTGTTTTTATACTTATTTTCTTCATAGTCTTTGTAACAGGGACTGCAGGATCAATGAAATCACGAGGGAAAATATAATATTAGCACAGCACTTCAGACACGATATACCAAAAATAAAAACGAGCGAACATTTGCTTTCAATCGAAAGAAAGCTGTTCGCTCGTTTTATATTATGAAAACAGCTGCATTAAAAATCCTGAGATAATTAACACGATCGCGCCGCCTAAACGATTTCCCATTTGGGCAAAGGCGATTAATTCCATGCGGTTAGCAGCAGATAAAACAGCTACGTTACCGGTTCCGCCCATTGAGTTATTGCATAGACCGGCAGTAATCGTTGATTCGACTGGGTATAATCCGAATAGACGACCAACGAAACCAGAAACGACAGAAATAACAATAACACTTGTCAAGCATAGGACAACAAATTGCCACGTTAATGCGGAAGCTAGAACGTTCAAGTTCAATAACGCAATACCGATACCAGCTAGTACAGCAGCAGTCAGGTTTTTAACAATCAAGTTGTTAAACATGATTGCGGCATCTTCATAATATTCTGGCAAGATATTGGTAATTTTACAAATAACTACGATGATGATCATGAAGGCATAGGCATGGATCTTTGGAACAAAGAAGTTACAGATTTGACCTAAAATGTAGAAGGTCAATGCCACCATCAGCCCAACACCTAGTTGAGCAATATCAGGTTTAACTTCACGAGGTTTGCCATCGCCAAGATCGCCTTTTTCCATCAGCTTCCCATTACCATTTAATTTTGGCAATGATTGTCCCGCACGAGCAACTAACGCAGCACCAATAATTGCTAAAACATTTGTCATGGCAGTTGCCGGGATCAAACGAGAAATAATTGAGGACGCATCCGTTCCTAAAACGTGAGCATAAATCGTTGATAAAGGAACAGCGCCAGCACCGACACCACCAGCCATCGCAGGCAACGAGATATATAAAACAGAATTCGCAAAGCCGTTACCGATCAGCATACCAACCAATCCGACAGCGAAGAAAGAAACGACCATAGAAATAAGTGCTACGGGAATAAAACGAACAGAGGCTTTCATTAATAACTTACGATTCATTCCAAGAATACTACCGGTAATTAAAGCCGCGATATAAAAGTCCAAAAAGCCCATATTGCTGACAAAGTTTTGCGTTGATTTTACGACTTCAGCAGGTAAGATACCAAAGGTTGCGATTGCTGCAGAAGCGAAGATCGCAAAGACTGAGCCGCCGCCTAAATAGCTTTTGACGATCGGAATTTTATTGCCGATAAAATGAAATAAATTCCCAAAAATTACTAGAATAGCGATTGGTCCAATCATATTTGTAGGCAATTTGCCTAAAGCCATCGCTACGATCAGGACAACGACCATGATCAAATAAATTGGAAGGCTAACACCAGTGATTTTGGTTGACCAGAAGCTGGTCTTTTTTTCTTCAACTGGCATCGCAGTTGTTGATTCTTTTTGTGCCATTTTTAAAAGATCCTTTCTTTAGTAAAGCATTGTTGAATCCATAAAAATGGGGAGTAGCATTGCATCTACTCCCTCATTTTAGAGAGTGGTTTTTAGTTAGTGGAAATCGAGGAATTAGTCTGTGTATTCAGGGACCCATTTAGCTGCTTCAACCGCTGCTTTGACATCTGTGATTTCTTCGCGGTTCAATTTTTGATCAACGACTGATTTCACTACCGTTTCAGCGATGATTTGAGAGAATTCCGTCAATTTAGCAACAGGAGGCAAGATAGACGCACCTGGTTTTGTCACATCCACGATTCCGCCTAACGCGCGACTTGCTTGAGAAATTATTTCATCATTTACGCGAGTTGAAGTCGAAGCGATCAAGCCTAAACCAAGTCCTGGGTACATTAGGGCATTGTTGGCTTGGCCGATTTGGTAAGTCACGCCTTTGTATTCCACATCAGCAGCAGGGATACCTGTACCGATCAAAGCTTTTCCGTTAGTCCATTCGATCAAATCTTTCGCTGTAGCTTCTGCCAATTTTGTTGGATTTGATAACGGCATAATGATTGGACGAGCAGTGTGTGCCGCCATTTCCTTGACGATGGTTTCGCTGAAAGCACCTGGTTGTGTAGAAGTGCCGATCATGATTGTTGGATGAATTTCTTTTACAACGGCTTCTAAGTTTGTTAATTCTTCGCTGTTAGTAAATTCAGCACGTTTTCTTGCAAATGGAATTTGACCAGGTGTTAAGCCTTCTGTATCTTCAAACAACAAACCTTGTTTGTCGACTTGGTAGAAGTGTTTGCGTGCTTCTTCTTCAGGTGTTCCTTGACGAACCATTTCTTTTAATAAAATGTTGGCAATACCAACGCCGGCAGTCCCAGCACCGAATGTCAGGATGGTTTGATCTTTCAAGGCTTCACCAGAAATGTTCAATCCGCCTAATACACCAGCAAGAACAACGATTCCGGTTCCTTGGATATCATCATTGAAGGTCGTGATTTTATCTTGATATTTTTCTAAAATGTTTGCGGCATTGCCACGGCCGAAGTCTTCCCAGTGTAATAGTAATTCAGGGAAAAGATCTGTCGCTGCTTCAACGAATTGATCAATGAAATCGTAGTAAGTGTCGCCAGTCACACGTTCATGACGGTTTCCCAAGTAAAGTGGGTTATTCAACAATTCTTCGTTGTTCGTACCAGCATCGATGGAAACAGGTAAAACTTGTGCAGGGTTGATTCCAGCTGCAGCAGTGTAAACCATTAATTTACCGATGGCGATATCCACACCGTTGACACCCCAGTCGCCCATGCCTAGAATTCCTTCTGCGTCAGTCGCAACGATCAAACGAATGTCACGGCCGTCAGCGGCGTTTTTCAAGCTGTCTTTGATACTTTCTGGATCATCAATGGATAAGAAAGCCGCATCTTGTGGTTCAACGAAAATTTCGTTGTATTGTTCGATTGAATCAGCCACAACTGGATCATAAACGATTGGCATGAATTCAACTAAATGTTGGCCCATCAATTTGTAAAATAATGTCCGGTTGGTGTTAAACACGTTCATTAAGAAAATGCGTTTTTCCAAATCTGATGGTTTGCTTAAGTATTGTCCGTAAGCTTGAACGGCTTGTTGCTCTAATGTTTGAACGGTACTAGGCAGCATCCCAGTAATACCATATTTTGCTCGTTCTTCTTTGGTAAAGGCTGTTCCTTTATTTAAAAAGGGGTTGTTTAATAAATTTAAACCTGTAAGCATAATTAAATCCTCCTAAAATTTGATTGCAACGGAAGTATAAAAGGTGGAGGAAAGTATAGTCAAAACGTTGGGTAACGATAAGTTTTGTTTATATGAGGGATATGATTAAAAAAGTAAGGGAGCTGAGGAAAATTGGCGTGCAAAACGTAGCTGGTCCTTTTTTTCTCTTTAACACAACGGAAATAAATTGGGTTATACTTAATATAATAAGAATAAAGATCGTTTAAGTTGCAGAGATTGAGAGTAATATCTGGAAGGAGGAGATGCTATGTTAATCGGTGGAATTATTTGTTTGCTAGTATTCGTAGTGTTGTTGATCGCTCTTTCATTGTCAGGTTTACAGCGCTTCGATGAGCTGGTGACGCTCAAAGTGATTGCTTTACGGCGTCCGTTTATCACTAAGATCATGCTCTTTTTTACAAAACTTGGTCGAGCTACAGGTGTGATCATTATCATCGGTGCGCTGGCTTTAGTCCCGCCGTTTCGTTCAGCAATTCTGAAACCGGCTGGCTTATCTTTGGCTATTCCTTACTTCCAGAAGATTATTTTTCTGCTTATGCAAGCTGGCAGGAGCGCCATGAACAAACTAGATTTCGTAAGGAATGGCTGCATTTTACGACGGGTGTTGTACAGGGGCTTCACGATTTGATCGAATGCTTTACCGAAAAAGGCGATCAGATCCTCATTCAGCCGCCTGTTTATTACCCCTTCTTTAATGTGATTGAAGACCAGCAGCGGGAATTGCTCACATCGAATTTATTAGAAACAGAGGACGGCTATCGAATGGATCTGGTTCATTTCCAGCGGCAGCTAATGGAAAATGAGGTGAAACTGTTTCTTCTTTGCTCCCCGCATAATCCAGTTGGACGCGTCTGGCGCAGAGAAGAACTAAAGGAAGTTCTTTCCCTGTGTCAAAAATATGATGTATTGGTCATTTCCGATGAAATTCATTCAGATTTGATTTTGTCTGGTCATTCGTTTGTTTCTGCACTAACGATCGCCGAGGAATTAGATTGTTTCGAACAGCTGATTGTCTGCAACGCGCCGTCAAAAACTTTTAATTTGGCATCACTACTGAATGCGCATATCTGGCTGCCTGATCCGAAGCTACGAAAAAAATATCAACAATGGGAAAAGCAGCATCGCCATACCGGTCTTAGTACTTTAGGGCAGACAGCTGCAATGACTGCCTATGCTACAGGCGATGAGTGGCTACGAGACTTACTGGCTGTGGTGGAGAAAAACTATCAACTGTTAAGGGGACGATTAGCAGAAAATATTCCTGAGATTAAGATCAGCGAGCTGCAAGGTACTTATTTAGCTTGGCTAGACATAAGAAATTGGCTGCCAAAATTATACGAGATAAAGCATTACATCCAAGATCAAGCCGGTTTAGCCATTGATTATGGTGCTTGGTTTTCGTCGGAGACTAAAGGATTCATCCGTATAAATTTAGCAACAAAACCAGAAAATATTGAAGCTGCAGTGAAAAGATTAATCGAAGTGGATCACAGCATTAAAGGAGGTATCACAGATGAATTATCAAACAGCAACAGAATTAGCGCAGATCGGCAATCGCAGTGACATACAGACAGGAGCAGTCTCAGCACCGATTTATTTATCGACGACTTTTTCTCATCCAGCGTTGGGACAAAGCACTGGATATGACTATACTCGGACTAAAAATCCTACGCGAACAATTTTAGAAGAAGCACTGGCAAATTTAGAAGCTGGCAGTCAAGCAATCGTTACCAGTTCAGGAATGAGTGCGATTCAGCTAGTCTTTAATTATTTTCCGGCTAAGAGTGAATTTTTAGTATCGAGAGATCTCTATGGCGGCAGTTATCGTTATTTTCAAGAGCTAGAGCGGCAAAATGCGTCAGTCTTTCATTATTTTGAGGATTTTGACAGCTTAAAAAGTCAAATCAATGAAGAAATCACAGCCGTCTTTTTAGAAACACCGACGAACCCCTTAATGCAGGAGGTCTCAATCACTGAAGCAGCAAAGCTGGCACATCAATGTCGTGCACTATTAATTGTAGATAATACATTTTCAACTCCCTTGCGTCAGCAACCTTTGAAAGAAGGGGCGGATATTGTGGTTCATTCAGGAACCAAATTTTTAAGCGGTCACAATGATTTATTGGCAGGCGTCGTTGTGGCGAAAGAACCAGAGGTTGGTGAAAGATTGGCATGGCTCAGCAATACTACGGGTCCAACCTTATCCAGCTTTGACAGCTGGCTGTTCATTCGTAGTCTCAAGACGCTAAAGGTCCGTTTTGAGCAGCAGGAGCGCAATGCGCAGAAAATTGCAGCAGCTTTAGAGAATATTTCATCAATTGAGAAGGTCCTTTATCCAGGAATTGGCGCGATGATTAGCTTTTGTGTTCGTGATGCAGCCAAGATACCAGAATTTTTAAACCGACTGAATTTGATCACCTTCGCTGAAAGCTTAGGCGGGGTGGAGACGCTGATCACCTATCCAACAACGCAAACGCATGGGGATATTCCCAAAGAATTACGGGAATCTTACGGACTAACGGATCATTTATTGCGTCTTTCGATCGGGATTGAAGACAGTCAGGATTTATTGGAGGATCTGATTTGCGGCTTCCAGGTATTTGACGAGTAAGCACTATGGAGAGGAGAAATTCATGAATTTACAGCAATATCGTTACGTCCTGACGATCGCTAAGGTCGGAAGCTTTAGTCAAGCAGCTAAAGAGCTGTATGTCACGCAGCCCAGTCTTTCTAGCGCCATTAAGGAGGTAGAAAAGGAACTGGACATTCAGCTGTTCCATCGCTCCAAATCCGGTGTTTGCTTGACAGAAGCGGGTAGCGACTTCTTGATCTATGCCAAACGAATCTTGGCTCAGGTAGAAGAGATGGAAAACCATTTTTCGTTAGGAACAAAGAAGAGCTTCACCGTGGTTTCCCAGCATTATGACTTTCTTTATGAGCCTTTTGCGAAAGTTACGAAGAAATTTCAAGCGGATTGTCGGAATTTCTATTTAATTGAGACGACTACCAAACGAATTCTTGAAAGCATTCGAGATTTTGAAAGCGAGCTGGGAATTTTGTATCTAAATCCGCAAAATAAGCGATTGCTTGAGCGTTATTTCAGCCAAGAAAGTTTGAAATTTGAGGTGCTGGGGAATTTTTCTACGCATATTTATTTGGGTGCGGACCATCCGCTTAGTGGGAAGTCAGTCATAACGAAGGAGGATCTTTTGGTTTATCCTCAAGTCCGTTTTTTTCAAGAGGACAGCGGTTCAGTCCATTTAGATGAGGACCCGATTGACATATCCAAAGAGCAATCCAATTTCTACACCAGTGACCGTGGAACTCTGATGAATTTACTAGCTGCATCTGATGCGTATGCTTCTGGCTTGGGCATCATCAACGGCTTAACTAAGGAGCAAATCGTGCTTCGTCCCTTAAAAGATGCCGAGGTTCATTCTTTAGTGGTGATCTCTAATAAAATGCGCAAGCCGACAGAATTTGGAGAATACTTTCTCAAGCATTTGAAGAAAACATTACAGAAAAGCGCTAGAGATCCTAAATAAGAACACCAAATTTCCATAAAAAGGCTCATTGGTGTGGCACAGTTGATTGAGCGAGGCGTGCACACTTGTGACTTTAGTCGTGGGTAAGCGGATGTTGGAACGTTAATTACTAGAAAAGCAGGGTCACAAAAATTGCTCCAAAATGCTGGATAATGATATGATGGCAACGAAGGAAAGGAACGATCACAGTGAAGAAATGGAAAAAGCTCCTTCTGACTGTTCTTATCGGAATCGTTGTCGTGATAATCGGCGGAATTGCGTATGTAAAAACGCAAACTTATGCTCCGACAGAGTCCGCGCAGCAGGTGACGGAACAGGCAAAAGAAGGCAAGGATTGGCTGTATTTTCCTTCTGAGGACAAATCGAAGCCGATAATCATTTTTTATCCCGGGGCCTTAGTCGATCCAGGAAGCTATAGCCCCTGGGCTCAAACGCTGGCAAAAGCTGGCTATCCAGTTTATCTATTGAAAATGCCGCTGGACTTGGCGATCTTAGCACCAAATCGTGGGGAGCAGGTACTTTCTCAGCAACCTAAGCGAGACTTTGTATTGGGAGGTCACTCATTAGGCGGTGTGATGGCAAGCCGTTTTGCCAAGGAGCATTCTGACAGATTAGTAGGAGTGTTTTTCTTAGCCAGTTATCCAGATGAAAAGGGAAGTCTAGCTGATAAGAAGCTGCCCGTACTCTCCTTGACTGGAGAGAAGGATGAGGTATTGAATCGTGACGCTTATCAAAAAGCTAAAGAGAATTTGCCTAAAGACACAAATTATCAAGAAATCGTCGGTGGAAATCATGGCGGCTTTGGTGCGTATGGCGCTCAAAAGGGCGATGGAAAATCAGATATCAGCGATCAAAATGAGCAGGTAGCTCAAAGGCTGATTACTTGGCTAAATAAGGAAGTTTAATCAAAGGACCGATCGGGAAAACTGATCGGTCTTTTTGGTGATCTAGTGAATCAAGAGGCATGATTTTGACAGATTTTATTTATATGCGTCTCATCGGCTAATTATAGTGAACTTGATACAACAGTAGAACAATCTATATGTCTTGGCAGACAAATCTAATAAAAATCAAAAGTAAAAGACATCTTAAAGTAAAGAAATTACACTGTTTTAATGATGCCTCTCAATCAGCTTTTTCAGTGTTTAAACGGGCTATTTTTATTCAAAATACAATCATTTCGTAGGCTTTTTTCTTATTTTTAGATAAAAATTCGGGTATTTATTTCTTGATTAAGTTATTTTATGAAGGCATTTG
>OKKI01000177.1_pt1 | contig 11894 bp, 16 predicted proteins | sample 1609761 | NCBI WGS metagenome assembly OKKI01 (sample SAMN04436590, study PRJEB24849) | human gut metagenome | biome: human gut; feature: NICU; material: stool | host: Homo sapiens | place: USA: Saint Louis, MO | collected 2009-10-29
AAAGCATTTTTTTCAATCTAGTGATATGATCTTACTGACTATATAAATTTTAAGATAAAAAGGAATTGAAACTTATGCAAAAAATCGCAATCATTGGCGGCGGCATCATTGGGATGACACTGGCAAATTATTTAGATTCAAAAAAATATCAAGTAACGCTTTTTGATGATCCTACTGGACAAGCAACAAAAGCCAGTGCAGGGATTATCTCTCCTTGGCTGTCCAAACGCCGAAATAAGCAGTGGTATCGATTAGCCAAAGATGGTGCGGCTTTCTTTCCAAAATTGATCCAAGATTTCCAGCTAGATCATACGATCTATCAGCAATCTGGAACATTGCTTTTACGTCCCGAAAAGCAAATAGTAGAGCTACGAGCATTGGCAGAAGAACGTAAAAAAAGCGCACCAGAAATCGGTACGATCAAGCAGCTGACTGGCGAACAGACACAGCAAGAATTACCCTTACTAAAGCCCTTGCCAGCTCTTAAAATTAGCGGTGGCGGTCGCTTAGATGGAAAGGCCTATTTGATTCGAATGCGTAAATTAGCGCAAGAAAGCGGCGTTAAGTTTATTTCTCAACGTGTTCAGTTAGCAAATATACAGTCCCTCACCTATGGCGATAACCAAGCAGCTTTTGATCAAATTATTTTAACTGTCGGCCCTCATTTAAAGGGATTATTAGCTCCTTTAAACTACCAAGTCGATTTACGTCCACAAAAGGGGCAGCTCTTAGTATTTGAAACGGCTTTTAACTCTAGCGGAAATTTCCCGGTAGCCATGTTAGATGGCGAAGCTGATTTGATCCCCTTCTTAAATGGAAAAATTTTACTGGGCGCAACACATGAAAATGAAGCGGCTTGGGATTTGGCAGAAACACCAGAAGCTTTTGAACAACTCACGAATAGTGCTCGGGATTTCCTCATAGAACCTGAGAAATTATTAACTACACCCTTTCATTATCGAGTTGGGACACGCGCATATACGTCTGATTATGCCCCCTTTTTTGGTCAATTGGATGATCATTTATTGGTTGCTAGCGGGCTTGGCTCCTCTGGGTTGACAACTGGTCCGTATATTGGCTATTTATTAGCTCACTATTTGAATACAGGTGAAGCGAACTGGCAAGTTTACCAAAAAGAATTGTCAACTTATATTCAGCGCAAAGAAACGCCGGAATCAGACTAAGATTCCAGCGTTTCGTTACATTGGTCTTAAGTTTTTCTCTAATCGATCAATCATCCAGGCTAGTCGTTTGGTTCTTCCAGCCTCAGTTTTAGCATCTAAGTAGGCTCGGGTATAGGTTTTCTTAACCGAAGGCGGCATATTTTCAAAATTCTTTGAAGCCTCGGCATTTTTCTTCAACAACGCTGCTACTTCCGCAATTTGTTCATCTGTAATCGCTGATGGCTTCGTCGCATTCGCCCACTGGCCATTTTGCTTTGCTTCTGCGATTTTTTCTCGACCTAAATCTGTCATTAAGCCTTGCTGCTCCAGTTTATCCACGATTTTTTTATTTTTTTCAGACCATTTACTATTTTTACGTCGTGTAGCAAAATATTTCAGATAAGAGTGTTCATCAACCTTTTTCATCACCCCATCTATCCAGCCAAAACATAGCGCTTCTTCCAATGCTTCCCCAGCTTTTAGACTTTTGACTTGCTTTGTCTTACCAAAAATCAGCCATACACCGCCGCTGGTTGTCGCATTTTCCGTGAGCCACGTTCGAAAGTCTTCTCGTTTTTCAAAAAGTAAGTTATTCTCCATATTAATTATCCATTCCTAAAACGACTGGTGTGGATTTAAAGCCGATACCCATTCGGTCAATCCCCATATCAATTAGTTCTAAGAAATGCTCCCGCGTACGAATACCACCGCTTCCTTTGATTTTGATTCGACCTTTGCACTGGTCCATCATGATCTGGATCACTTCATTAGTTGCTCCTTTACTCTCATAACCCGTGATAAAGCCGGTACTTGTTTTAACAAAATCAGCATTCGCCGCAATCGCACATTCGCAGGCTTGACGAATTTGTTCTTCATTTAATGTATCCGTTTCAAAAATAACCTTCACTGCTGTCCCATGAGCATGACACGTCTCCACGATAATCTTCAGCTCTTTGGTTACTTCATCATATTTTCCACTACGAATCCAACCAAAATTCGCGACAATATCTAACTCATAAATATCCTCTCGCTGACAATACGTCTCTGCCTGCAACACTTTGGAGGCAGTCGTACTCGTCCCAAATGGAAAATCACAAACGACACAAATCTTGGTATCGGTTCCTTCTGTCATCTCCGCTGCGATATCCAAAGAAGATGGGTTTACACAAACCGTTGCGCAATGATAATCAATGCCCTCTTGAATGTATTGTCGAATCTCTGCTTCCGTAAAATCCGGCTTCAATACGGACTGATCAATATACGCGCCCAGTTCCTCAACGGTCATTTCACTCGCTTTTTTCATGGTTGGATCCCTCCCGTTTATTTTCACCATATCTGCCATACTTTTGGATAATTAAAAAATAGGTATCTTCCCCAAAAAGGCAGCTTAGGCATTTTATGTAAAAAAACTATACTTATAAAATAAGTATAGGATAACCTCAAGGCTTTGTAAACGCTCACTTAGCTATGTTGCTCTATTTACCACCGCTTGTTTTTTTAATTGATTTTTTAAATCATCTAACGATACATTTTTAAAATCTTCATTTTTCATTCGTTTGCGATAAGCTGTTGCTGTTTCTCCAGTCAATTTTTTAAACATTCGGCTAAAAACCACAAGACTATTGAAACCAACCTGCTCAGCAATATTCTCGACGGACTCATCTGTCATAGAAAGTAAAAAAGCGGCTCGATTGATTCGTACCCCCAGTAAATAATCTCTGATACTAATATCCATGTGATTACGAAAGACTCGTGATAGATGACTGCGATTAACCGCTAACCGCCGGGCGATTTCCTCAACAGTCACATGCTCTGCGTAATGAGCTTCAATGTATTCGACAGTCGCTACCGCCAAAGGTGAATAAACCTTTTTATTACCTAAATGACTCTTGCCACCATCTTCTAAGAGAATTGCTAAAAAACGATAGGTCAATTCATTTAAATGCAGCTCATTCGTGAGTGTTTCCTCCACAAATGGCAAACAAGCTAGGATAGTATTGATATATTTTTGCGTATCTGAAGATACCATCGTGTATTGATCCTTTTTAAACTGTGAATGGTGAATAATCTCGTCTGCTGCGGCTCCGCCAAAAGAAAGCCAACCATACATCCACGGATCTTCCCCATCCGCCAAATAAAACGTTGAGTCACCAGGACGAATCAAAAACAAATCACCTTTTTTTAAATGATACTGTTGATTTTTCACTTGATAGGTTCCCTTCCCCTCCATTACGATATGCAGTGTATAATTTTGCCGAATCGCAGGTCCAAAAGCGTGAAAGGGCAGCGTTTTTGAAATTCCGCAATAATCAAAATGCAGATCGGTTTTCAACTGACGCTGTTCCTTTTTTAAAAAGATTGCCTGTTCCATCACCAGTACCTCCATCCTAATCTTCACTCTAAATTATACATGAAAATAGTGTATTTTTTGATAGTATTCACAACTATTGAATCGCATCCAGCTACTTCTGGTTTGCTACTAAAGGAAAAGCACAAAAAAATGATTCCTTTAGAAAATTTTTTTGTTATTCTTGATTGTCACGATACCCTTTTTACTCACTTGGACGCTGAAAATTTATCGAAGCACATGGTGAGCTTTGATTGCATGTTGCAGTATGAATTGAGTATTGTATACTAAGGATATTTCTATCTTATGAATAAGGAAGGTTTAGCAATTGATTTCAGGTATTTTTATTTTATTAGGTTTTTATTATTTCTATTTGGCAAGAAAATCCAGCACCTTAACCAGCTCAGCGAGAACAAAGAAAATCGGCATGTTTCTTACAAAACTCACAGTAATTGTGCCATTGATCGCTCTTGCGGTTTTTGTCATTTTATTTATGACTATTTTATCTGGTCGCCTGATCGAAAGAAGTTCCCATGCATTAATTTTACTCGTCTTATGGCTAATACTTACAAATTGTTACGCTTGGATTCTCACCTATTCTGGCGATAAGAACTTTTTAATCCAAACCATTGCAGCAGCAGTGTGTTCTTTGATTTGTATTGTTCTAGTAACACCATTGGGAAGGTATGATTTACTTGTTTATGATTATATTGGCAACTTTTCCTTTGTAATTGGTTTTTCTGGCTTACTTCTTTTTTATCTTAGCCATTATTTTAGAAGACCCGCTCATTTGTAGAATATCTTCTTCTGTTTTTGAGAAAAAATGCAACAAAAAGTTAAATAGTCGTCACAGAAAGACGTTTAAAAGAAAACGATTTCTTGATAAATTGATTTCAGGGAATGATGATGCTTTTCTTAGAACTTGTCACTTAATCAAGAAATCGCTAAACTTATTAAGACATAAGAAATTTTCCACTACACAAAAAAAGCGAGGTTTTTTTATATGCAAATTACAGAAAAAGATTTTGGTCAAGGTTATCACTTAATTAGCATTGAAAATGAATCCGGTTTCCACTTATCGGTAACTGATTTAGGAGCACGAATCGTCAGTCTAGGGCACGACAAAGAACTGGTATTAAACTTTGATTCAGCCGAAGAATATCTAGAAAGGGATGCTTTTATCGGAGCTTCAATCGGTCGAACCGCTGGTCGAATCGAAAATGGACGCTTCACACTTGACGGTAAAGACTATCAAGTAGCGATTGATCCAGAAACTGGTCATTCTCTTCACGGTGGCAAACCAGGCTTTGAAACGAAAAAATGGGATTATGCAATCGAAAATGGTGATCAGGAGGCATCCATTATTTTCACACTGACTAGCCCTGATGGCGAGCATGGTTTTCCAGGAAACTTGAAGGTGGAGGTTCGACACACCCTGACACAGGAAAATGTTTGGCGTGTGACCACTAAAGCTACCAGCGATCAGACTACCTTGTTCAACCCCACCAATCATGTATATTTCAACCTGACAGGGGATCCTACTCAAGCGATCGATGAACACAAGCTCTGGCTAAATAGTGACTCTGTTGCTGTTCTGCGACCAGATACCATTCCTACGGGCGAAATCATGAATGTAACTGGAACACCTTTTGATTTCCAAACAGAAACAGCTTTGGCTGATATGTTTACTAGTGACTTTGAACAAAAAAATCTATGTAACGGCTTGGATCATCCTTTCTTCTTAAAGGAAAGCGATTTGAACAAACCCGCAGCAAAACTGACTAGCCCTGATGGAACCGTTGAACTAACTGTCTCAACAGATTCTTCTAGTGTTGTCATCTTTACCGCCAACTTTGGTGAAGATGGACCGATGATGCAAGGAAAACAACTCGCTCATCACGGCGGCATCACTTTTGAAACACAGGTCGCACCAGGAGCAGAACAATTTCCTGAATTCGGTTTCATTAAACTGCCTGCGAACACACCATTTGAAACGATTACTGAATATAAAATAAACTTGAAAGAAGCGAATACACATGGAAATTAAACGCGAATTAAACACAAAATTTGCTGAAATTTTTGGTCCCAAAGAAACGAGCCAATACTTTTCACCCGGACGGATCAATCTGATCGGTGAACATACCGATTATAATGGTGGTCACGTCTTCCCTGCTTCCATCACTTATGGAACATATGGTGTAGCGGCTCCTCGCGAAGATAAGAAAGTTTTGGTTTATTCCACTAACTTTGAAGATATTGGTGTCATCACCTTTGACGTCGATCAATTGGACTACGAAAAGAAAGATAACTGGGCTAACTATGCAAAAGGCATGGTCTTAAAATTGAAGGATGCCGGTCATAAAATTGATCATGGCTTCGAGCTATTAGTAGAAGGTACAATTCCAAATGGTGCCGGGCTGTCCAGCAGTGCTTCCTTAGAATTATTAGTTGGAGTTGTTTTAGAAGATTTATTTGATTTGAAGACCGATCGTCTTAAGCTAGTAAAAACAGGAAAAAAAGTCGAAAATGAATTTATCGGTGTCAACTCAGGAATTATGGATCAATTTGCCATTGGCTTTGGCGATATCGATCAAGCGATTCTGCTGGATACCAACACGTTAAAATACGAAATGGTTCCAGTAAAGCTTGACGGTTACGCAGTGGTGATCATGAACACCAACAAACGCCGTGAATTGGCAGATTCCAAATACAATGAACGTCGCAGCGAATGTGAGGAAGCACTTGCTCGTCTGCAAAAGAAACTGGACATTCAAGCATTAGGAGATCTAGATGAAGCCACTTTTGAAGCAAATATTGATTTGATTGGCGACGACACCTTGATTCGTCGCGCACGCCATGCTGTAACCGAAAATCAACGAACTTTAGAAGCAAAGGCAGAATTAGAAAAAGGCAATTTGGAAGCCTTTGGAAAATTGTTGAATGCCTCTCACTATTCACTTCGCCATGACTATGAAGTAACAGGAATTGAGCTGGACACCTTAGTCGATGCGGCTCAAGCTCAAAGCGGTGTCTTAGGTGCTCGAATGACAGGTGCCGGCTTTGGTGGATGTGCGATTGCTGTTGTCAAAGAAGAAAATATTCCAACCTTCAAAAACAAAGTCTACGACAAATACATGGAAATTGTTGGTTACGCGCCAGATTTCTATGTCGCACATATCGGCAGTGGAACAACAAAGATCGGTTAAACCTTAAAGTAATGAACGCCTCTATCCATCGTTTTGGGTAGAGAGCGTTTTTTGTTATCAAAGAATTTTGCCTTCAAACTATCTTTCGTCTACAATTATGGAAAAGGAGTCTTTCCCATGTCGAGCAAACGATCCATCTTAGAAAAGAAACGGGTTTATATTCCCTTAGCAATTTTTCTCGGCGTTTTAGGATTCAGCCCAATGCTCGTTTCCTTATTAGGAGTAAAATCTGAGGATAAACTAAATAAAGACTATTACTCAAACGCTGAAGAACCATTTTTTCAATCGATAGATAAAGACTGAACTTTACTATATTAAACTAAAAAATTTGGAGCTTATGATGATTAGACGGATTGAAACAATTACTGACGCAGATTTAGAAACCATTGCATCTATTTGGTTAAGGAGCAATTTGGAGTCTCATGCTTTTATTGACCGGAATTATTGGCTCAAAAATTATCAAACAGTTAAGGCGTCCCTCACTACCGCTGATCTTTATGCCTACTATCATAACGAGAAAATCATCGGCTTTCTTGGCTTGATTGACGAGTATATTGCTGGAATCTTTGTATTGCAGGAATACAGATCATTAGGAATTGGTGGGCAATTATTGGCAAGAATAAAAGAGAAGCATTCAAAATTATTATTAAGCGTTTATCAAAAAAATGAACGTGCTGTTCAGTTTTACTTAAAACAAGGTTTCACGATTCAAAAGGAAACAACAGATTATGAAACAACTGAAGAAGAATTTTTGATGGAGTGGATTCTTTGATCCTCTCACGACTAAAATCACTGTAACTTGTAAAAAGTGAAATTTTTCGGCTAATCTTTCATTCAACGACCATTTCTCTTCTTTTTTCATTTTGGGTTTCTTAATAGAAGTCCTACAATTCTATTCCCAAGCTGAGCTATAAAGATTTCTTAACTTCTGTATTACAAAATTTCAGAATACGATTTTTTCAAAACCTCCATTTTGACGCGGTTTCCTCAAAAGCATATACTTTCTTTAAAGAGGTGATCCTTTTGAACCTGAAAAAATTCAATAATATGTATACCTATATCGCTATTTCCTATTTTTTCGTCTCACTTTTCTTCGCCTTTCAATCGGGTGCTGTCTTAAAACTAGCAAGCTTCTTTTTTCTAATTTCATTTGGTATCAATGCCTTCAAATCAATCAAAGAAGCTCAAAATCGTTAATCTGATTTTCGTAATCTCATATTATTTATAATCATCAAATCCCTTTTTTTCAAATTATCTCTCAATTGTTTGTGTTAAAATGGTAAAATACGATTCAAACAAGGAGGTTCTGATGAAAAAAGATTCTGGGTTAGTTTATGGATTTGGTGCATATATTCTTTGGGGCATCCTGCCGCTTTACTGGAAACTGCTAGGCGGTGTCAGCTCTATTGATATTTTGTTTTATCGAATTATTTGGTCTCTGATTTTTATGTTGCTTTACATGATTGCATTACGAAAGATGCCTACTTTTATTCAAGAGGTCAAAGTACTTTTAAAAAATCGAAAAAAGGTTCTCGCTGTTATTATGGCGGCGATTTTCGTCTCATTAAACTGGGGAATCTTTATTTATACGGTGTCAATTGGACAAGTTCAACAAGCTAGTTTAGGCTATTATATTAATCCATTACTAAATGTACTGGCTGGTGCTCTCTATTTAAAAGAGCCGCTGACGAAGCAAGCCAAGCTGGCTAGTCTTTCGGCACTAACTGGAGTGATATTGTTGACGCTCCAAACCGGTGTTTTCCCCTTCAATTCGCTTTTTTTGGCGGCTAGTTTTTGTTTGTATGGATTAACAAAAAAACAGTTGCAGTTGAGTTCTGCAACAAGCATCACCTTGGAAACATTGATTATTGCGCCAATCGGTCTAATCTATTTGTTTTTCATTTCACCGACTGGATTCATGAATTATTCAATGAGTATGAATTTATTGTTAATGGGGGCCGGTGTGGTAACGGCAATTCCTTTGCTACTTTTTGCAACTGCTGTGAAGAAGCTATCTTATATAACGCTCGGTTTTCTCCAGTATGTGAATCCGACCATCATGCTAGTGATGGCAATCTTCCTATTCCATGAACCATATGCCTTGCCGCAATTCATTGCCTTTGCCTTTATTTGGTTAGGTATTCTGATTTTTGTTGCCGGAAATTTGATTCAAGTACGTAGAAAAGGGCTTCGTCCATAGAGACAAAGCCTTTTTCTAAACACTATACAAACTTCAATAATCCTATGGACTCAATGCTTAATAATTGAACTCATGTAATATCTCACCTGATCTGAATACTTTGCTCATCTTAACTTTTGCATAATTTGTTGCATAGCACAGCGCTTCTCGACGAGTATTGAATGTTTCCTCGGTCATTTCTCCGACAATCGTTTCTACCTGAACTAAGTATTGATATTCCATATCTTTTCCCCATTTCTTTTCAAAACACGCAGCATCATTTGTATTATCATAGCGAGTTTTCAAGGGAATTTCAATAACCAATGTAATATTATATGACATGAGATAAAAATAATTTGAAAAAAGCAACAGTTCACGTGATGTTTCTTCACATAAGCTTGGACATTAAAAAAGATCCAAACGACATTACGCTTGAATCTTCATAAAATCCCCATTAATGATTTACTTGAAATTCCTTAATATTTGCAATAACTTTTTGAGCCAAACGAACTTTTGCCATCGAAGTTAGACCGGCGTTGGTTTTTCCGGCAAAAACATTCGGTAACCCTATCACTTCTTCGCCTAATCCTGCTTCAGTATCACTAAACGCATAGTTCCCAGGTTCTGACAACCATTTTTTTAGTGCTGGCACTTCATGAGACGGCGCAATCGAAACATTCATCAAAATTTTCCCATTGCCAAACTGATTAAAAGCTACTTCATCTAATAGGACAACATTTTTATTCAGACAAGTAATTAAGATATCTACCTTCCCTAACAGCTCATCTAAGGACAAATAAGTCATATTCAATTCTTTTTCAATTTCAGGTTTGCGCGTTCGACTATAATAATTGACGTTCATACCAAAGAACTTCATCGTTTTCGCCAATAAGCTGCCGACTGTTCCCATGCCCACAATGCCGACTTTGACATCGGTCAGTTCCATTGGCTCATCCTTCCACATCGCAGGTCCGCGCCCTTGTAATAAACGAACCAATTCACTGATGGCATATTCCTTCACACCTTCATCGCCATAATCACGAACACCTGTTACCACGATCCCTTTTTTCTCTGCATGGAGAATATCTACGTTCGCATTTTCTGGCGCATACAAGCTGGCACAAATTCCAATATAACGAATATTCGGGCAAGCATCTAAGACTTCCTTATCAATAAAGCTGGTAAAACTCAACATCACACAATCTGCGTCACCTATTCGATCGATAATTGTCGCTGCATCCGTCGGAATATCCTCATAAAAAAAGTTTCTTCTGCTAGATCCTTGAGTTTTTCATCCCATTCAGGTAATAATTTGGTTGGCTCGATCGCCACCATTTTTTTAAATTTCTCCATATCGGCCTCCTAAGTAACTCTATTCATCTCATGATACGTCCTACAAAATCTCTCGTCAATGAAGAAGGATTTAAGACATATAAAATAAGATGATCCCAACGGCAATCAAGTTATTGATGTAATGAACGATAATCGAATACCAAATATTCTTTTTTACTAAATAAATTGATCCAAAAATGATTCCAGAAATAAAATAGCTCACAATAAAACTGAAACCATGAATCACTGAAAAAAAGCTTGCTGATAGGATAAGCAAAAGAAATTTTGTCCACTTACTTCCTGACAATGGAATCATGCAATATCGAAGGATCATTTCTTCGAAAAATGGACCATAGGTTATCGCTGACAATAGATATATCCATGAAACACTCACATTCTCATTGGTTCTGCTCCCTGTGTCAAATAACCAATTGGTTAAACAAAGTAAAAGCATTCCTATGACAACGATAACTAGAATTTCTCTCCACTTGAGCTTTTTAAAATCTTCAATCAATGATTTTCCAAACAATAGAATGACAAGAATGAGAAAGGCCGGTGTAACAAGCACTCTCAAAGCAAATAAATTTTCTGGGAGCCCTATTCCCGGAATAAACCAATCCAACATAAAATAAAGAAACGCGATTCCCCACTTCAACGCCATCTACATTCCTCCTACTATTTTCTCATCTCAAAAAAAAGATGACCACGCTCGGTCACCTTCTTTTACGCTAAATCTTCATCTAAAATTGTTCCTTTGACAACCATATTCGTATCACCGATTAAATAAAGGTCATTCTCGACAACATTCACTTGAAGCTGTCCGCCTAAGACTTCGATCACAACTGGATCACTTTTGACCAGACCTTTTTTAGTCAATGCATATGCCGTTGAGCCGGTTCCGGTACCGCAGGCCAAAGTGAAATCTTCCACACCTCGTTCATAGGTGCGCTCTACCACCGTTTGATCAGACAATATATCATAGAAATTCACATTAGCGCCCTTTTCAAAGGCGGGATGAATTCTCAATTTTCTTGCAAAATCAAGAATCGTTTCTAATTCAGTCATAGCTAAATCCGGTACGTGAACAACTAAATGAGGAATCCCTGGATTTCCCAATTCAACATAATCCACGGTTACCTCTTTCCCATCAACCTGAAGAAGTTTGTCTGCTTCAAAAACGGTTGGTGAGTTCAACTGTACGCGATAGGTCCTCTTGTCCAAACGTTCTGCTGGCACATCACCTGCGATCGTTTCAATGATCATTTTTTCTTTAGCTATCCCTGTCTCAAAGGCCCAGCGCGCCACACAGCGAGCGCCATTTCCGCACATTTCTGCTTCAGAACCGTCTGCATTGAAAAAGCGAGCATAAAAATCACCGGATCCGCGGGCTGCCTCTACCGCGATCAAAGTATCTGCTCCAACGGAGACACGACGAGTACAAACACGAGCCGCAAATTTGGTCACTTGTTCACTGGCAAAGTTCAGTTCTTGATTGTCGATCAAAATAAAATCATTGCCTGCACCTTGTAGTTTATAAAAAGGAATGTTCATTCATCCGCCTCATTTCAAGAGTCTTTATTTCAAAAATTCAGGAATTTCTTCATTTTGAATCATCTGATCCAAGGTCTGTCTTTTTACGATAATTTCGGCTTGTCCTGCTTTTGTTA
>OKKI01000192.1_pt1 | contig 10934 bp, 6 predicted proteins | sample 1609761 | NCBI WGS metagenome assembly OKKI01 (sample SAMN04436590, study PRJEB24849) | human gut metagenome | biome: human gut; feature: NICU; material: stool | host: Homo sapiens | place: USA: Saint Louis, MO | collected 2009-10-29
ATCTAAGTATTTGTTTGTAGTAGCTTAGAAATATTCCCATAACCTAGTTCATTTGCGTAGTCTTTAGCAGTTTTATCATAATTATCGACAATGTTAGGATCTGCGCCATGTTTTAACAGTTCAGCAACAATATCTTGGTAAACCTGTGAACCGTCTCTTAATGCAACGGCTTCAATCAACGCTGTATATCCATAATCATTTTGATGATTGACATTCACATGACCATCATTTAAAAGGATTTTTACATTTTCTAGATGGCCTTTTTCTGCAGCCGGAATTAATGCGTTTCCACCAAAACGATTCGTAATCGTTTGATCTGGCGTGCTATTAGACAACATATAAGCTAAAATCTCTGTTCTGCCTTCTGCACCTGCATACAGATATGGACTGTCCTGAATAGTATCCTGTTGATTGATATTTGCGCCTGCCTTAATCAAATTTTTGGCAATTTCCACTTGATTATTATGAACGGCAATCATTAAGGGTGTTTCTGCTTTTTCATTCATTTCGTCAATCGGATACGAGGGAGATTTAAGAATCTCTGTTACTTCATCAAGATTATTAGCTGAAACTGCCTGTAGCAAACTTCCTGAAGCATAAGTCAATGTCTTCTCCTCCTTTGTTTTTTGTGTACTGGATAATTTGCTTTCCGAGTTTTTCGAAGAAGTCTTGGGTATCGATTCATCACTTGAAGAGCTACTCGTTTTTTTATTTGATGAACCAAACTGACAGCCCGTTAAAATAAATAAAAAAAGCATCATGATAATGATTTTTTTCACACTATCTCTCCTCCCGTAATTATTTTCTATATTCACAATCTGTGTTTCAGATAACTTCTCTTTCTTTTTTGCACATTATAGCATTCATGAGATAAATCATTCCTATAGAATGCTTCGATAAAAGAATCATTCTAATTCATAAATCATGTTTATTAAGATTTGCTTATGTTCTTTAAGGCAGCAAATATAAATGCTGATGTATCAAGGCATTTTACGGTACTTGGTTTGACCTTCGATTAAAAAACCGATAAACTATTTAAGGAAATGGAAAATAATGATGAGGAGCATGAAAATGTCTCGTTTAAAAAAATATAATGAGTTTATAAATACTAGAGTTGGCTTTTTCAGCCTGCTGATCGGTTTGCTTTGGCTGAAAAATATGTTTGCTTATGTGGTTGATTTTCATTTAAGTATTCAAAACCCGATGCAATTATTTATTTTATTAATCAATCCATTAAGTGTTTCGATGCTGTTAATCAGCATTGGTCTTTTTATTAAACGTTCAAAGGTCGCTTATACGACTTTATTTATCATTTATGGGATTTTGTCAATCTGGCTCTTTTCTAATGCTGTCTATTATCGTGAGTTTACTGATTTTATTACGATCAATACGATGCTTGGTGCGGGTCAAGTTTCAACTGGGTTAGGTGAAAGCGCCGTTCGTCTTTTTCGCTGGTACGATATTTTTTACATCTTAGATTTATTTGCTTTACCTGTTCTGCTTTTTAAGAAGAAAATTATCGTTGAGGAAAAACATCCGCGTTTTCGTAAAGCGGCGGCTCTTTCCGCCCTCTCCTTACTAATATGCAGCGGAAATATTTTTCTGGCTGAAATAGATCGTTCCGGACTTTTGAGTCGGCAATTTTCTCGTGAATATTTAGTTAAATACCTTGGTGTCAATGCTTTTACTGTATATGATAGTTATCAAACCTTTCAAAATAACCAAATCCGAGCAGAAGCAAGTCCAAACGATTTGAAGGAAGTTAAAAGTTATATCAGAGAACATTATGCTGAACCTAATGATTCTATGTTCGGTATTGCTAAAGGGAAAAATGTGGTCTACATTCATTTGGAAAGCTTCCAGCAATTTCTAATTGACTATCAATTAACTGATGAAAATGGTGTTAATCATACGGTGACGCCGTTTCTAAATAGTCTGTATCATGGGGAAAGCACTTATAGTTTCGATAACTTCTTCCATCAAGTGAAGGCTGGGAAAACTTCAGACGCGGAAACCCTGATGGAAAATTCTTTATTCGGATTGAATCAAGGCGCATTATTCACACAATTAGGGGATAAAAATACCTTTGAAGCAGCACCGAATATCTTAAATCAAAAAGCTGGCTATACATCTGCTGTATTCCACGGACATTCTGCGTCTTTTTGGAATCGTGATAAGACCTATAAGCATTTAGGCTTTGATTATTTCTTTGATTCTTCTTATTATGATGTGAATGATGACAATTCCTTCCAATACGGAATGCATGATAAGCCCTTCTTAAGTCAGTCGGTTCAATATTTGGAGCATTTACAGCAACCGTTTTATGCGAAGTTCATAACTGTGTCTAATCATTACCCTTATTCTAGTTTCAAGAATGACGAAGATGGATTCCCTTTGGCAACCACTAAAGACGAAACAATTAATGGTTACTTTGCCACAGCGAATTACTTGGATACCGCTCTCAAAGAATTCTTTGATTATATGAAAGCTAGTGGTCTATATGACAAATCCATTTTTGTTTTGTATGGCGATCACTATGGCATCTCAAACACACGTAATAAAGAATTGGCTTCTCTGCTTGGAAAGGATTCAGATAGCTGGACCGATTTTGACAACGCTCAATTACAGCGTGTTCCGTTTATGATTCATGTTCCTGGCACGACAAACGGCGGCATTAACCACACCTACGGCGGACAGGTCGATGCTCTCCCTACTCTGCTGCATTTATTAGGGATTGATTCTAAGAAATATCTGCAGTTGGGACAGGATCTATTTTCAGCTGACCACAAACAGGTTGTCGCGTTTCGCGATGGGGATTTTGTTACACCGCAATATACTTTCTACGGCGGAAAAATGTATGACAATCAAACAGCTCAAGTAGTTGATGAACCAACACCAGAACAGGAAAAAACCTTTATTGAATTGAATCAGGCTGTTGACGAGCAATTGATCACCTCTGATAAAATCACAAACGGCGACTTGCTGAGGTATTATCAAGATAGTGGCTTGAATTCAATTGATCCAAGTTCATATGATTACCGCAACCAGAAAGAACGTTTGGAAGAAATCGAACGACAAAAAGGAGCGCAGTCTTCTAGCTTGTATAGTGAGAACAATCAACGATCAACAGTTGGTCTATATAAAACGAAATCCTATCAACAATATGAGTAAAATAAAAAATCCTCCAGTTTTTTTGACTGGAGGATTTTTTTAGCCTTGTCTTCTTTGTAGAGCTTCTTTTTTTAATTTGCGTTGAGCTTTCTTCGAACCGCGATCAATATCACGACGCTCCTTACGCGTATGGAAGTCTTCGAATAGATTTTCAAGCTCATAATCTACTGGGTAAAGTTCACTAGCCCGGAACTCGAGCTTGATTCGGCGCTTAGGAACTTCGACAAACTGTTCATTTAAAAAGACTGTTACATTATCCGTAAATGGAACTTCCTGATAAACAAGGGCTGATTCTTGCTGTTCTAACAAGAAAACTTTATCGCCTTTATAATAAGTCATTTCAATAGATTCAGATATCTGCTTTTTAGCTTTCTTTTTAAAGCTTTTCTTTTCAAGACTATAGTTACGATCTGTAAAATAATTTTGTGCTTTAGTGATAATCTGATCAGAGATCGCCATTTTCTTAGCAATCCACAGAGCATTACTTTCTCCCGTTTGTCCGATTAATAAACGATACTTCGGCGTCAAATGCTCAGCATCAAAATCCATAGCTGCGGTAATGAAATCCGGATGTTGTTCAGCAAAACGCTTAATCTCACCGTAATGTGTAGTAGTTATTAGAATACTCCCTTTTTGATAGAACTCTTCCATGATCGCAATCGCTAGGGCAGCGCCCTCATTCGGTTCGGTCCCGCTCCCTAATTCATCTAATAAAATTAGGCTGTTCTTATGCGTTTGTCGGAGAATTTCGGAAATATTTTGCATATGACCAGAAAAAGTACTCAAAGCATTCTCGATACTCTGTGCATCACCGATATCAACAAAGATCTGATCGAAAATGGCGATCTCTGTTCCATCTTTGGCCGGGATTTGTAAGCCAATCATCGTCATCAGCGTCATTAAAGCAACGGTTTTTAAAACGACGGTCTTCCCACCGGCGTTTGGTCCGGTGATGGTTAAGCCGCGATACTCTTCGCCGATGGTTAAATCAAGCGGTACAGCTTTTTCAATCAGCGGATGGGTGGCAGATACCAAGTGAATATACCCATCAGTATTTATCTCTGGTGTTATGCCCTTTAACTCACGACTGAACTTTCCCCGAGCAAAAATATGATCAAACTCAGCAATAATTTCAATATTTTGTTGAATTAATGGGAATGCTTCAGCTAGCAAACCCGTCAAAGTTGCAAGAATTTGATAAACTTCTGACTCTTCAACAAGTTTATGATAGGTCAATTGCTCGTTCCAACGACTGACGCTGCTAGGTTCGATATAAGCAGTTGTTCCTTTACTTGAAAGCTCCACGATCGTTCCTTTGACTTGTTTCTTATAGGCGGCCTTAATAGGTACCGTAAAAATATCATTTCGTTTAGTGATGATCGCCTCTTGCATTTTCTCTTTATTTTGACGAATAAATTTCTTCAATAATTCTTGAATTTTATCTTGTGTTTCTGCAATATCTCGCCGTGCACGACGCAGTTCACGACTGGCATCATCAACAATCCGACCATTACGGATCACCTGGTAAATTTCTGCCTCAATTTCATTGAAATCATTTAACCCTAGAGCATAACGATTCAATGTTGGAGCAATACTTTGGTTCTTCTCGAAGAATTGCTGAATCAAACGTAGACTACGTAAGAAGTCTGCATATTCTAATAATTCTTGAGGGGTTAGGACAAACCCTTTTTCTAGTTGATTGGTGATATGTTCGATGCTTTGCAGCCCCATAAATGGTACATGCAGATTGCTATCAAGTAAGTTTTTGGCTTCGGTTGTTTCTGTCAGCCTTTTTTTAACAACTGAAAGCTTAGAATGTGGCTGTATCCCTTCTATAAGTTTCTTACCAAAACTGCTAATTGCATAGCTGCTTAGTTGTTGTTTGATTTCATTAAATTGGGTTTTTGTATATGTTTCGTTATTCATGGTCTCTTCCTTTCGATTGAAAAGACACCTATCGAGGCTTTAGGAAACTTAGCAGTAATGTCATTATGAATTTCGTATACATATGATTTTATCAGCTATGGGAGTACGGATAAACAGACTCTCAGCTAGCTCACTTATAAGGAAGCATTTTTCCAAAAAGCGGAAAAATAATCCTATTTTCGTACGCATACGATTCCACTAGGTGCGCTAAAGCGCACAGTGGAAGTCACAAAAAAAGCTGTGAAGATTCCTCTTCACAGCTTGAATTCGAGTTCATCAGCTTTGATAGGTATCATCTAATTTGGCATGCGAAATAAACCTGTTAAAACAGTCTTTTTTTCGCTATCAAGTTACTCCAAATTAAATAACTACACTCACCAAGACACCTCATAATTTTTGTTAAGTTTTCTTATTCCTAGTCTAACCTGACTGAATATTTTTGTCAAATCCAGTTAAACAATTACGCGATTGTGGCTGGAACTGGTTTTACGCCATCATTGATAAAGTACACTTGGTACCAAGTCAAAAATGTGTAGATTGTCCAGATTTTACGACGACCGTCTGCTGTTCCAGCGAAATTATCGTCTAGTAGTTTCACAATTTTCTCTTGATCAAAGAACTCTTTGACAAAGTCTTGCGTAAAGACATCCCGCACGATTTGATAAAATTTCTCCTCACGCAACCAATCTTTGATCGGCACTGGGAAGCCCAATTTTTCACGATTGTACCATTCCTCTGGCAAATGACGCGCGGCCGCTTGACGGAAGGCAAACTTCGTATTTTCAGCATTGATCAAATATTTGGTTGGTACAATTTCAGAGACCTTCATCATTTCTTTGTCTAGTAGTGGTACCCGAACTTCTAATGAATTAGCCATTGCCAATTTGTCAGCCTTCAAGAGAATATCTTTCGGCATCCATTGGTGCATGTCCAAGTACTGCATTTTTTTGATTTCAGACATATCTTGAACTTTTTCGTAGTGAACATCAACAATGTCTTTGATCGTTGGACTTTGTTGGTATTCAGGCTGTAAATAGTCAACTGCTTCATCTTCTTCAAAGACCTTCGCTTGACCAATAAAGAACTCTTCCGCTGGTGCTAAAGAAGTGTACAAATGCAATGCACCTTTAAAGGTTTTGCCCTTCAACCCTTTAGCGATCGAGTAACGCATGCCTTTCGGTAATTTTTTCAAACCTTCCGCTACAACCTTAACTGCTTTTGATTTCGTGTTCATTCCATAAGCCTGGTACCCAGCGAACAATTCATCAGCGCCTTCACCACTCAACGCCACCCGTACATCACGGCTAGCAAGTTCAGTTAAGAAATACAGCGGCACACATGAAGGGTTAGAATCTGGTTCATCCAAATGGTATTGGATCAACGGGAAGTATTCGAAGGCTTCATCGCCGGTAACGACACGAGAAGTATTGTTTAAATCAATTAAATCAGCCAATTTTTTGGCTTCAATCGATTCGTTATAAGACTTGTCCCCGAAACCAATCGAATAGGAATGTTCTGGGCGTAAGACAGCTGTTACGTAGCTTGAGTCCACACCAGATGACAAGAACGAACCAACTTCAACATCGGCAATTCGATGCGCTTCAACTGATTTCACCACGGTATCATCGATTAAATCAACGGTTTCTTCCAAAGTCATATTGGTTTCTTGCTCTTTCACATCCCAATATTGCTGAATGTCTAATTTGCCATCTTTGTAGATAAAATAATGGCCTTCTTTGATCCGATAAACATTTTTGAAGAAGGTTTCATCCAGTGCTGAATATTGGAAGGTCATATAAGGTTTCAAAGCTTCCTTATTTAGTTCTTTAACAAAGTTTGGATGCTGCAAGAAGCTCTTGATTTCTGAGCCGTACATAAACGTTCCATTCATTATGGTGTAATAAAGCGGCTTAATTCCAAAATGGTCACGAGCGCCAAATAATTCTTGTTTTTTCGTATCCCAGATGACGAAAGCAAACATGCCGCGAATTTTTTGTAATAAGTCAATTCCATATTCTTCATAACCATGTAATAGCACTTCAGTATCTGCATGTGTTGTAAACACATGGCCTTTTGCGATCAAATCTTCGCGAATACTTTGGTAGTTATAAATTTCTCCGTTAAAGGTGATAATTTTTGTACCGTCTTCATTTTTGATTGGCTGTGTACCGCCTTCAAGGTCAATAATACTTAAACGACGGAAACCTAAAGCAGCACCTTCATCAATAAATTGTCCAGCGCTATTAGGTCCGCGGTGAACGATTGTATCCATCATATTTTTAACAATTTGTTCTTTTTGCGTTGTATCTGAACGGTCAATAAATCCTACAATTCCACACACAATCTCTACCCTCTTTCAAACATGGTAAACTGATACTCTTTCATATCAACTTTCAAAGTATATCATAGGATTTACGGACTTTCACGAGTGAACGTGATTTCCTATAAAAAAAGCTCAAAAATTTAATTTTTTTCAAAGGGAAAAGAGCAGGGTTTTAAAATGAGTCAGATTTAGAAAGGATTCGCGAACTCGCCAGCTTTCGCTTATTGCTCAAAAGCTAAATCATGAGGCTGAACATGGATATAGCTGCTTATTCATGTGAAAATTTAATCCTTTACACAAGTAAAAAACAACACGCATTTCACCAAAAGACTTTGGAGCAACACGTGTTGTTTCATTATTCAGTAATAGTCAATGGTACTAAGAATGGATAACTGCCAAAAAATTCGATCAACGATTTATTTTTACGATCGGTATTTAGCTTCAGACTACTTGACTCATCCTGTAAATTCTGTTCGATTGTCACCGTCTGATTGCCGTCTAACGCGATCAGGTAACTATTTTCATCAATCTTTTTGAAGTCATAGTTTTCGTTATTCATAGTAGTGATAAAGATTCTGTCCAGCACATCAACTGGTGTCTTATGATGAAGATCTACTGTCAGATCTAGTGGCTTGCTATTATCTAAAAGATTGTCATCAAATTCGAATCCTAGCTCTTTCATATGTGCCATGACATCATTCATTTCACGACTGAACATTGAATTTTGTCCGCTAGTGTAAATATACTTGTTATAGCAATCTCTCAATAACGTCAAAACAGCTTCATCTAAAACAGTGACTTTCATCGTTTCTGGGTAAACTTGCATTAGTTTGATCTTTTCATTGCGGAATTTACCGTCAGAGGTCGGCATCATGAAACTAAAGTTGATAACATTCTCATTAGTTAAGCGATAGGAAAGATTGAAATGCTTGCTTTCCCAAGTTGAAAAATCATTTGTTGAAAGGTAAAGTCCATAATTTTCTAATGGCTTAATCAACTCAAAGGTAATGTATTCCAATAAAGCGCCCTTTGCGATCGCCGAAATCGAAAACTCTTCCTTCAAATAGATTTTACGGAAGTAATCCAACAATGTCGGAAAATCTGATTCCATTAACACCTTTCGGAATTTTAAATCAGCAATTTCTTTTTCTGCATCATCGATTAAGCGAAGTAAATCCTGATAGTTTTCACTGCGATTATCATAATAATTTAGGGAAGAATCACTAACAGGTTTGTTTTGAGGCGTTGCCTTAAAGGTTTCAACGGATTCCTCCGTCGGCTCATCATCGGGGTGAAGAATTTCTTTCTCGCGAATATTCAAGCCTGGTTCTTCAGACTCGACCAGTGCATCGTAAATCTGATTGATTTTATTTTTTTCTTCAGTCATTTATTCTGCCCCCCTGTTTAAGAAATCCTTGATAAAAATTTCAAGTGCGGCATCCATTTCTTCCAAACCGCCGAACCTTTTTTTAATCAAGCGCAGCTCTTTCAATGCAATTGCTTGTTCTAACTCGATTCTGGCAATTTTGTTCTCTAACGCAATCTTTTGTGACTCTCCAGATAGCTGATCGCCAACAAAAGGAGTCCATTCGCTTCGCTGTCTTTTTAGTTCCTTTAGCTTGTCATCGATTACTTCGATTTCTTCTTCGATTTTTTTGCGATTCATAAAGCTTTTCGTTTCTTCAAGCTCAGCCTTGAGTTTTTCCTGATGTGCAATCTTGCCATTTATCTCACGAAGCTCTGATTGAGCGGCAATTGTTTTTGCATCAAAATCATCCTGTTGGTTTTGAAGTTGCAATAGTTGTTCTTTATATTCACCATTCATGACCTTTTCCCATTGTTCACGAATCTCAGGCAATATTTTAATAGTTGGTTGTGTAGCATCGACTTGCAGCACCGACCGGTCTCGATAGTAACTGCCAATCTGATAATTTATCAAAATCGGTGAGACGACATCTCGCATGATCATAAATGGGAACGTCCTCTGAATTTCTTGATCCAATTTGCTTGTCAAAAAATTATCGATTTCATGATTTGCGTTACTGGATTGTTGAATTGAAGCTGGCAATTCATTCCAATAGATCTGGTAAACATCGCCCATACGTTCTTCTTTCATAGCTTCTTCCAACCGTTTGATCTGCCCCATCAACCCACCTAACACATCGGAAGCAGATTCCTTCACTGAATCAAATGATGTTTCAGTTTGAAGTTCTTCCTGTTTCTCTGGAGTCTCCATCTAAGACCCTCCTTCATTTTTAATAGTTAACTATATAATAAATATTACCATAATTATTATTGATACTATTCATTGTGAGAGAAAATATCTAAATATTTCCTTTAGAATCAGAAACCACTCCTCTATTTTACCCTAGCCGAGAGATAATGATAAGCATAAACTGTTGACGTACGTAAAAAAAGATTGTGTCAGACTTAAAAAATGACACAATCTTTTTAATTAATTTGTTAATCCGCTGAAGAAATCTTTAATTTGCTGCCATAAATTTGCAAAAAATCCTTGATTATCTTCCAATGTACCTTTGAGTGAATCACCAAACTTTCCTAGTTGATCAGAGACTTTATTGACCGTTCCTTTAAAATCATCGCTAATTTTATCTAGTTGTTGAATGGATTCCTTGTCTAATACGCCGTCGGTTGTTTGATACTGTTGTGCAAGAGCTACTAATTTGTTGACATCATCTTTCGTTACATATTGGGAAAGATTATTTTTTTCCAATGCATCATTGACAATTTTTTCAACATCTTCTTTCGTCGCCAACTCATTTTGTTTTTCCTTAAGCTCAGCCAATTCCTTTTTAATATCTACTAACGTCTGGTTCAATTGTGCCTTATAGGCTTCATCAGCCTTTTCTTTTTCGCTGTCCGACAGGTTTTGATTTTGACTTTGCTCATTGGCTTTATTGACAACCGATTGTGAAACATCAGAAGTTGTGTCTAATTCGGTCTGTGCTAATTGAGCTCTTTCAGGATCAACAGTCTCGCCATTTGACTCAAACGCTTTATACACACCTGTCAAAGCACTTTCCCCTGTCACTTTTACCACACTAGCAACTTTAACTGTCGCATCAGTAATACCCGCTGTAACTAAAGGATTTTTATATTGATCTGCGGTAATTTGCGTAATATTTTGCGGAGTTAAGATGTTGACATTGATCCCTTTTCCCTGATCTTCTCGATTCACAACTACTGAACTCAACATGACACTATCATCACCGCTGCCGTAGCCTAAATATTTTACTAAATCAGCGCCAGTTGCTTTTTCCATCTTTACGCTGTCTTGATTGATTCCCAATTTATCCATCGTTTCGTTTAATTGTTGCTGATTCAAGCCTGCCCCGGCAACAAATGTTGGTTTTCCCCAACGCTCATTAATTGCTCCATCATTAGTCTCCGCGTGGACTTTAGAACTGCCGATCAATCCAGCACCTATTGAGAGTCCTATACCTGCTAATAAAATATATTTATGAAATTTCATAACAATGCCTCCTGTTTCTTG
>OKKI01000205.1_pt1 | contig 10146 bp, 10 predicted proteins | sample 1609761 | NCBI WGS metagenome assembly OKKI01 (sample SAMN04436590, study PRJEB24849) | human gut metagenome | biome: human gut; feature: NICU; material: stool | host: Homo sapiens | place: USA: Saint Louis, MO | collected 2009-10-29
CATGCCAATGCCGAAATCAGCGTTCGTACCGTGAAGCAAATAAACGCCGCCATAGACCTGAGGAGGAAGCAAACTGAATACTCGTTCGAACATTGCGATACTGTTCGGTAATAGGTGAAAATCGATTCTCAATCGAAATTAAGCGTGTTTCTCTTTCCTTCATGTAGTGACGCTCCTAAATTTAGACTCTTTTTCGTTGTCTTCTGGATATATGCACCGTATCCTCCGACAAATTTCTTTTCAAAAGGTCCTTATCCTTGGCAGACATTTTCATATCCACACTTGTGGTATAAGGAATGATTCCTAATGCATTGGTTTCAAAAATCTCATAAACGGCTTGCTCCGATTTGATCGTCTGATCCACACTTGCTCGCAGCAGAACGAATAGAAAGCCGACCAACCCCCCAATAAATAAGCTTAGAACTAAATTTAATTTATGATTAGGCGAGATCGGAGAACGGCTTGCTGTCGCCTCCGAAGTAATTGAGATCTCTCCAGGGATTTGGCTTTCTGCTAAAGCCTCTTGAAAGATTTGCGAAGTGATATTTGCCAAATGAGCCGATAATCTTGGACGATCACTTACAGCTCGGATCGAAAAAAAAAAGCGATTCCTGCTGCTGTTCTAGTGTAATGACCTCCCTTAATTCACTCATTGACATCTGCTGATTCTCTTCAGACTTCAGCTTCTCCTGTACCTGACCTAAGACTAAATCACTTAATACCAATTCCTTGTAGGTTTTTACCAATTGGAGATTGGCCGTGATTTCATTCGAAAGGTTTTCTTCATTTGTTTTCGCCGCAGCAATCATTTGCGTCTGCGAACTGTATTGCGGTGTGATCCAAAAAAAAGAAATATAGCCGCCCAGTAGTAATCCGACGAGACTAAAAAGCATAATAGTTGGTAGCTTTTCTTTTATTGTTCGTGCAAAAAAAGAAAAATTTAAATTCTCATCCATAGTGGTTTGTTGCCTCCGATAATTAATGTGTTAAGCTAATAAGCCCCGTCACGGGTAATGATTACCAGCAAAGTTTTTAACATAATTTGTACATCTAAAAGAAAACTGCCTTTTGTTAAATAGCTCAGATCTAACTGAATCATTTCTTCAAAATGGAGCCGGTTGCGCCCACTCACCTGCCAAAGACCTGTACATCCAGGCTTCACCTGTAATCTAAGACGATGATAATCTGAATATTGTTCCACTTCTCGCGGCAGCGCGGGCCTCGGTCCTACAATGGACATCTCCCCTTTTAAGACATTGACGAGCTGTGGGAATTCATCAATACTAAATTTCCGCAAAAATTGACCCACCTTCGTCACACGTGGATCACATTTCATTTTGAACATCGCACCTTTGATCTCATTTTTCTTTATTAAATCTGCTAGTTCATCCTCAGCTCCGACATGCATCGTTCGAAACTTGTACAAAAGAAAATAGTCTCCATTTAAACCGACGCGGGTCTGACTAAAAAAAACCGGACCTTTAGGATCTTCTAATTTTATAAGCAAGGCTACAAAAGCAAAGGGAATCGCAAGGACCAGCAATCCTGCTGCACTCACGATTAAATCAATCAATCGTTTGGTTCTTCCTGCAAGAAAACTAGCGGGTGCTAAATTGTTATGCTCTGCTATTTCGACAGTATTGATGGATGAGTTATTTCCATAGACATTATTCATCATTTCACTTCCAAAAATCGAAAAAATCCGATATATTTTTCTTCATTATTTCATCTGTTTTTTTTTAGAATAATTACAACTAACAAACTAATAATAGAACAGAAGAGACGCCTTGAACCATCAAACATGTGACGGTTTTTTTAGTTTTTTACCATAAATTCACATTATTTTTAATGAAAAAAGATTAAAAACGCTCAGTTTCCTTCTATTTTTGTCTGTTTTCTGAATTTTTTTGCTACTTTTAAAGAAAAATATTCTCAGGCACGTTAAGAATTTGGTGAGCATCACTCTTTTTGAGTTTTGCTTCTGTTTGTATCAGATGATAGAACTCATCTGACATCTGATACCCTCTTCCCCATGCGGTATCGATCGGATTGAAATCTATACCGCTTTTTTCGACTTTTTCTTTGATATTACGAACACAGCTAGACAATGCGGACATTTTCGAATCCGAAGCATGCTCTTCGTTCCAAATTTTTTGGCACATTTCTTGGCGTGAAAGATACTGCCCTCTATTTTCGTATAGACACATCAGCATCCGGCTCTCCCGTTTAGAAAAGCCGAAATTATAAAAATGATAATTAATTTCAGGTGTTTTCTTTTTGCTATAGATATAGCTGCTTTCCTTCCGTATTTCTGTACTTTTTGGGCTCATCGTCTGACAAAGCTCGCGAATTTCTTCTAACGATGCATCCCCTTTTATCCGCTGATCAATGACATAATCGGTCTGCTCTTCTTCAAAGCTTTTGCTAAATTCGCTTTCATATTTTCTAACGATAGCAGGAACATGCTCACGAATATTAGAGAGTAAATCAACAATCTCCTGATAAGAAATTGTTTCGCTTAATATGACCGCATCAAAGCAGGACAGCAGATAACTCATCTTTTGATCCATCGAATAGCAGGCATCTAATAAGCACGTACTGCAAAATACTTCGTTATTCATTTGCTGCAGCTTGCTTTGAAAACTGGTTTCAGCCAAAATATTTTTTGTTAAAATTAATAGTTTCATTTTCAGTCTCCTTTTCTCCGTTCATTCATCAACGAAATGGTTGATACAGTTTACAAATTCATCATAATAGCGTTCCTGTGAGTGCCTCATCCTCTCCTTTAGCGCTTCTTCCCTCATTTGCTGTCGAAGGGTCTGATCATGGTTCAAGTGATCTAGTCCAGTCGCAAAATTTTCTACAAATTGTGCGTCATAATCGATCAGAAACGCACTTTCTTCGCTGATATATTCAGGAATCCCGCCGATTCTAGTCGCAATCACAGGGATTCCCATTGCCTGAGCTTCAACTGCCGAAAGACAACAGGTCTCATGAAATATGGATGGGACGGCACAAATATCTGCCGCCTTCAAGTAATTAGGAATCTGCTGTTTTTCAATATATCCTGTGAATGTCACTTCAATCGGCAAGTGTTCCGCTTGTGCCAGCACTTTTTTGAAATAGCCGTCCTTTTCAGCGGAGCTGTATGTAGTGCCGCCTAATACCAAAACCTTTACATTCTCCAGTGAATCAAGCTGACTCAATGCTTCAAACAAAAGATGAATACCCTTGGTTTCCGTTATTCGGCCTGAAAAGACAATGACACAATCAGTTTGGCTGTAGTTCAGTTTTAAGCGAATGTTCTGTTTTTCTTCTTTTGTTGCTGGTTGATATTCTTTTAGCGCAATTCCATTGTTTATTCGATAAAGAAACGGCCAGTCCTTCGTATAGTTGATTTGACGCACCTGATCATTAAGAAAATCACAGACCGATAAGACACCATCTAATTTCTGAAGAATCTCTTTTCCTTTAAACGTTTGGGGATTTAAGTAATCATTGTGTAAATAAACGGCAAGCTTGCCTAAGTAAAAGGAACGGATAGCAGGAATGCGTTCAGGACAATTCAGATCAATCACGCAGTCCACTGTATTTTTTTGTAGATACTGCTTAGCTGCTTTGATTAATTCTGGATAGAGAATAAGATTTTTTCTTTTTCCCGTGAAAAGTTGCTGCCCCTTGTTCCAACATTTTTGAAGCAGCCACCATAAAGGTCGCTCTTTTGTTTTGACGGAAATTACTTGTGTATGTTTGTGGGTTTGATTGAAAGCGGAAATAGCGGGATCAGCCCCAGACAGCACAATCAGTTCTACTTGTTGCTGCTGTTCATTTTCTTCAATCAAAGAATCTAAGAGTGTTTCGATTGCCCCGCCCTTTACTGCAGGTATCGGCAATTTTCCATAAGTTAACACCAGGACACGCGGCTTCTTCATTTAAATTTCTCCTGTACTAATAAGTAAACAAAATAGATATTCTCAAAGATGTAACGCTTATAGAGCCGCTGCGGTTCCTTCATAAAACGATGCAGCCATTCCAGCCCATTGCGCTGCATCCAGACCGGTGCTCGGGAAATCTCACCAGCTAACACATCAAAGCTTCCGCCGACACCCATAATCAAATTGGCATTCAATTCATTCTTGTATTTACTGACGAACTCTTCCTTATAAGGGGAAGTCATACCGATGAACAACATTTGCGGTTGACAGGCAGCAATCTTGTTAACAACCGTCTGCTCATCCTTGAAATAGCCGTGTTGCGCGCCAACAATCTGTAATTTTGGATACTGCTGATTTAGTACTTCTAGTAGTCGGTTAAGGATTACTTCCTTCGTACCTAGGAAATAAACGGTCAGACCCCTTTCTTCAGCCTGTTTGAGAAGCTCCAGCATTGTATCAATCCCGGTAACACGCTCGATATTTTTCTTTTTTAGCCAACGACAGGCTCGAACAACCGAGTAGCCGTCCGCGCTTACCATATCAGCTTGTTGAATGATTTTCTTTATTTGAGCATTTCGATGACTCAAGACCACCTTGTTGGAATTGACGCCTACATGCTCGATTACTTCATCGCGCTGAATGCGTGCGAGCATTTCATCCACCGTTTCCTTCAAGTTTCCCTCATCAATCAACAGATCAAACAGTTCAATTTTATTCATTGCGCCCCCTCCTTCTTATTAGATTGTTTTGAAATAAATCAATGAAAATAATGCCTGCGATCATTAACATTTGACTGATAAAGCCGAGTGTTTTAGAAAAAAGCCACCCCTCATTAAGAAATATTTGTAAAACCAACAGCCCAAACTGAAGCAGCATTTGTCTTGTTGCTAACGTACTTGCCATCAACCGATTCGTTTCCTTTTTTCGTAAATAAAAGATGATGAAAAAACCCAGTCCGGAAGCGATCGAAGCCCCGTTGATTCCTATCAGCGGTATAAGCAGAATACTTCCAACAAAACTGACTGCTGCTCCTGCTAAAGAAGTCGTTAAGACACCTTTTGTTCTCTTCACCACGATATAGGTTGTGCCTAGAAAACCAGAAATACAGGAGAAAAAATTACTTACTAGCAATAATGGAATGTAGGCTTTAGCAAAATAGAATTCCTTTGATAACAGCAAAGAGGCTAATGGATCTAAAAATAATAAAATCAAACTGGAAAAAACCAGCAGCAGCGTACAATAATGATTGAAGACTTTTTGATAAAAGACCCCTGCATCCTTTTGGCGATAATTTTCAACAGCCGTCAACTGCCAAGCCTGCAGAAATATTGAACCAATCACCGATAACAGACTGGGAATCTTACTTGCAGCTGCATACATCCCATTACTTGCTACCCCTAAAAAGAAGGTCATAATAAAACGACTAGAGGTTGTCAGAATCCACCACATCGCGGAATTAGGAATCAACGGCAAGCTATAGGTAATTAGCTGCTTTCCTTGTTGCGGATTCCAGCTCTTCCTGCTTTTGAATAAGTCTTTCCAAGAAATATTGAGAAACAAAAACACTAATGAAATCCCATTAGCCAATACAAGTGACAAAAAATAGGCATCCAGCTTATTGGGTAAACGGCGAAAGAAAGCGGTGCCTAAAACCAACGTTAATAACGAAAGTAAAATACCGTTCGAGGCATAAATCTTTAGCTTTCCAATCGCTTTTATGTACTGCATAAAAATAAGTTGAATGGACTGAATCGTCAGTAAAAGGAAACTAAACACACCCATTGAGGAAGAAATTTCCAGCTGTGGGCCGAAAAGATAGAAAAGAAACGCACAAATACCTGTCACTATCAGTCCCAAAAAATTAATTCTGATAGCTGTACGCAACCAGCTGACCTTTTCCAAAGTATCTTTACTATCTAAAACAAAACGTAAAACGCCTTCGGAAACACTCAAGCTAACAACTGGGAGCAAAAGATTGACTGAGTTGATCAGTAAATCGGCTGTTCCGTACTCGCTTTTGCTCAAATAATAGGTGTAAAATCCCACCAAGAAAAAGGTAATGAGCTTGCTGCCAAAACTACCAATAGCGAAAACAATGGAATCGTTGAATAATTTTTTATATTGATTCATACATCTACCAAATGTTGCTGAAGAGTATCAATAATCTCGTAATTGATCGCAAACGCTCGCCGCATTTCTTCTTTGTGACGCCTCATCTCTATTAGCTCCTGATCGGTATTTTCCAGTTTTTCATCGATCTTTTTCGACAGTATTTCTCTTTTTTTGCTCAAGTCAGCAATCGCCAATACATCTTCTTCGATTCCTAGATTTTTGAACATTTCAACAACCTTTTGCTGCCAAGACAAACCGATGATCGGTACAAATTGAGAGACGGTCACGATCATCGAATGCATCCTAGTTCCAATGACCAAGTTCAACGACTGGTAAAGCGCTAATAAGTCCTCCTTCTCTTTTACAAAGACCACATTCACCTGAGGATCTTTAAGAAACTCGACATAGAGCGTTTCAATCGTTTCATAATCCTGCACCTCAGAAGAAAAGAGCATGATCTCTTTTTTAGCAGCAGCTAAGTCATGGATCAGATTCTTCATGTCTTTTAAATAGTTGAGATAGTCTTTTCGTGAACAGCCGGTAATTCGATAATCAATCACACAAATACCGATTCGTTGCTGAAGCTTTTTTTGTGCTTTTAATTGTTCGAAAGTCTCTACTTCCGGCAAAAGAAAGACCGGATCAACCGACGCATAGGCTGCCGGATGCCCTGCATTTTTTAAGTATTCCAAGGAACGTTTATCACGAAAGCTGACAAAATCACATTTTTTTAATGTAGCAATCGCCGCATTCTGCTGTTTCTTTGTAGAAAATGGACCGATCCCAATGGAACTGACAAAAATAGGCAACTGATGCTGCTTCGCCAAGGAAACTACTTGATCAAAGCGTTGCGCGGATAACGTTGCTGGAGACAGATCAAAAATCGCATTGCCTCCTCCAATCATTAAGAAATCTGATTGCTGCAACGCTGCTTCAAAGCGTTGAATATCTTCCGAGTCATACATTCTTCTTCGGGACCGTACCCACTTTCCTTTACTGACAACATTTTTTATTAATGGAAGCTGACGAAAATATTTGTAATAGATATCATGAGGTTTAGACCGTCGAACCAGATTTTTATTTATCTTCACTTGCGATTCTTCGATTAATTTGTAGCTGTATTTTTTTATCTCAATTCCTGTTAACAGCTGCTCCGATAAGGTTTCCGCAATCAGACGATCACCAATATTTGAGCTGTCAATAAAACTAACTAACGTTGCTTTCACTCATATTCCTCTACTTTCAAATTTTATAATTCATAGAAATCAACTATGCCAATATTCTCTGTCTCAATCAGAAGCTGAGCCGCTTCCGGAGATCTCAGGTATTTTCTTTCATATAAATAAGTCCAAGCAAAGCTGCACGAGGTGCTAAGCATGAAGCTCGCAAACCAGGCGCCTATCAGTAGCTTGGAAAAGCCAGGTGTTCTCACTGTTTCGGCCGTTTCTGCTGAAAGTAAAAACACGTCTCGAGGCAAACTGCTCTGTTTTACTATTTGTGGAAATTTTTCACTTAAGCTCATGGCAATTTCATTACTCTGTTCTGGGCTTTTTGTCGTGATAGAGACCGTAAAAATTTGTGAATTGATGCTGTTAGAGACCGTCAAACTATCTAACAATTGTTGTTTACTTTGCTGTGGATAGTCCTCCTGAATTGCTTGTAAAAGAGAATCACTTTTTATCATTTCTTTGTATGTCTCAATCAGCTTGATATTGCTGGAAATCACTTGATTTTCCACCTCCAGCTCATCCTCGCCTTCATCTTCTTTAGCGGTCTCTGTCGCGGGTAACAGAAAGGACACCTGATTCGTGTACTGAAATCCCTTCATAAATACGAAGCCTGCACAGCCTATTCCCATAAAACACAGTGTCAGAATCACGATCATTTTTTTTCGCGACCAGAGAACATGTATGAAATCGTTGAATGAATACATGAATAGCTCCTTCCCTTAATCAGCTAGTGAGTCATATACACATATCCAAGTCGAAAGATAGGCCTCCAAGGAATAGTGTTGATGAATCGTCTGTTTCGCATTGATAGAAAATCGTTTACGCTTTTCCAAATTAGAGAAAAAGCTGATAATTGCTTGCTCCATTTGATCGATGTCGCCAGGCGTCACAAGAAAACCATTCTCTTGATGGTTTATCACCTGGCCGATTCCTCCAACATTTGTGGCCATATTGGGAATACCGCATCCCATTGTTTCTAAAATCGCCATCGGAATGCCTTCATGATAAGACGGCAAAAGATGTAAGCCGCAATCCTTCAACAGTTCCTCCTGATTCGTTGTCCAACCGTGTAATTCGACATTTTCACAGTTCAGCCGCTTCATTCGATCAATAATCTTCGAAGTTGTGTCATCCGTGTCCCCGTACAGATGAAATCGGAGCTCTGGCATTTTCCTTTGAATTCGCTTAGCAAGTAACAAAATGTCCTAGCTCCCTTTTCGTTCACAGATCCGTCCAAAGGTAAGTACATTTGTGGAACTAGCTTGATAGCTATTTTCCTGAGGAACAAAAACAGCGTTATTTACGACGATTACTTTCGTTTTCGTCAGCGTCTGGTAGTATTCCTTCCAGTCATCACCTAAGGCGACTATAAGATTGACACGATCTAGTACCTTACAAATGTAACGTTGCTCAAATTTAGCCGCGTCGTTATAGAACGCTTCAAAATTTGGTGCATGCATATGAAAAATGATTTTTGTTCCTTTTTTTATTGCTTTTATTAATAAAGCTTTTCGATAAAAGCTTGCATCTTGAGACACATGGAAATGAACAATCGCTACTTCACGAGTATGAGTAGCCTTAAAGAGTTGGCAAAAGGCGCGAAAAGCATAGAAAAGCTTGCCCTTTTCATTCCATGAAAAAAAATAACGAATCTGATATTTCTGATTATTGGGAAAATAATCAATAAAGTTTTTGATTACTGTTGAAATTCCACCCTTTCCAGTACTCTTCGGTCCCACCATAATGATTCTTTTCATAGCTGCTCCTCTTTAATTACTTGGATGAACATGCAAGTAAATCCAAACACCGTCGCTGACAATGCTGAAAAAAGGACGTGTCCAACCAAGAAACTGTATACAATCGTAAATATAAGTAAGAAAATACAAAATTTATTAAATCCTTGATAAGCCGCTACCCTCAGAAAATAAGCCATCACAGCTATCAAGACGATCGTTCCGACAATCCCATAAGAAAAAAACATATCGAAAAAATCCATTTCAATTAATCCGCCCTTTCGGCCATACCAATTCCACCGATTCTCAAAACCAGAACCAAACCAGAAAACATATTGATTCTTAGGTAATTTAGAAAAATTCGCGACGGCATCCTTCAAATAGACGTTTCTGGAGCTCAGCAGCAGCCTCGGCCAATCGTCTTGATAAAGCGTGCGGAAATAAGTAAAGCGTGCAATTACACTAGACAAGGAATTTAGTAGAAATTCCTTTCCCTTCATCACAAGAAAGAAGAGCAAAGCAAGTAAAAATTCAAAAATAATAAATTGCTCATACAACGACTGACTGCGATGACGAAATAAAAAATGCCCAATCAAAAAAAGCGAATAGAGCACGCCTGTCATCAATCCAGATTTTGTTCCTAAAATTAATAGACAGTACATATTAAGAAAATAAAGTCCTATTAAGAAGCCTGCCGGAATGATTCGCCGCTTCTGTTGAATAAGAAACCAGCCAACAAAAAAAAGCATGATTAAAAAAGCATAAGCAATGTCATTCGTAGCGAAGTAGAAGCCTTTAAAGCCTGCTGCATCATCGTAGGTACTATTTCCTAATCCAAGTACGTAAGGAATCAGTAATCCGCCAATCAAAAAAACATCCAAAAGAATTGTTAATCTAGCTAACTTGTTTACAGATAAATAATTTCTAAACTGCTTAGCAAAAAAAGGAATCAGCAAGCATAAATAAAACCGAATAACGTATGACAGTTCTTCTACCAACAAAGTGAAGCCTGTATTGAAAAAGAAGGCCTGAATGATACAGATGATCGTTAATGAAAAAAGAGTTATCAGAAGCAATACATAATCATCTGTTTGCTTTATTCCTTTTGTTAATACACCGTAGAAAATGTATGCGATG
>OKKI01000228.1_pt1 | contig 9136 bp, 10 predicted proteins | sample 1609761 | NCBI WGS metagenome assembly OKKI01 (sample SAMN04436590, study PRJEB24849) | human gut metagenome | biome: human gut; feature: NICU; material: stool | host: Homo sapiens | place: USA: Saint Louis, MO | collected 2009-10-29
TGTTGCGCAACGTGCCGCATCTGGCGCTGATCCCGCTGGTGATTTTGTGGTTTGGTTTGAAGCTGCCCTTTATCTATCGGATTCACGAACAACCTAAAGAAGAAAAAATGCAGCGTTTCTTTGATTTCGCCGCGGCGTTAGGTATTTTAGTCAAAGGAACAAAGAATACGATCACACCGAAGGATCTGCAGCAAGTGATTCATGATGTAGAAGAGAAGCCAGAAGCAGCTGTCATCAATACCATGTTGCTGCGCAGTATGCAGCAGGCGCGCTATTCAGAGGATAATTATGGGCATTATGGATTAGCTGCGGAATATTACACTCACTTTACCTCACCAATTCGTCGTTATCCTGACTTGATCGTTCACCGATTGATTCGTTCTTATAGTAATGATCAAAGTGAAGCGACAAAAGAGAAATGGGCGGAAGCTTTACCGGAAATTGCGGACCATAGTTCGAAAATGGAACGCCGTGCGGTAGAAGCAGAGCGTGAAGTTGATAGCATGAAGAAAGCAGAATACATGGCGGATAAAGTCGGTGAAGAGTTTGACGGTATCATTAGCTCGGTCACAAAATTTGGTATTTTCATTGAGCTACCGAATACGGTCGAAGGAATGATCCATTTAAATGAGCTAAAACAAGACTATTTCCACTTTATTGAAAACCAATTAGCATTAGTTGGGGAACGGACTCGACAGACCTTTAAGATTGGTCAAAAGGTCCGAGTGAAAGTCACAAAATCCGATCCTCAGACTAGAGAGATTGATTTTGAGCTACTAGAAGCAGAAGAAATCCCTGCACTAGAGGTGCCGGGAAATAATCGTCGCGACCAGCGCCGTAAACCAACTGGCGGACGCAAAAATAATAAAAAATCTGAAAAGAATTATGGTAAAGGCAAAAATTCAGATCGCCAAAAAACAACAGGTAAAGACAAGAAAAAGAAAAAAGGCAAGAAGCCTTTTTATAAATCAGTAGCTAAAAAGAAGAAATCGGGTAGAAAGAAGGGATAATATGCCAAAAGGCGAAGGCAAATTAGTGGCACAAAATAAAAAAGCACGTCATGACTATACGATCATTGATACGATTGAAGCAGGGATTGTTTTGCAAGGAACAGAAATCAAATCGATTCGCAATAGCCGAATCAACTTGAAGGATGGTTTTGCCCGCATTAGAAATGGCGAAGCCTTTTTATACAACGTTCACATCAGTCCATACGAGCAAGGAAATATTTTTAATCATGATCCGGTACGCACACGGAAACTGCTCATGCATAAAAAACAAATTGCTCGATTAGCTGGTGAAGTTAAAAATACAGGAATAACGCTGGTTCCATTAAAGGTCTATCTAAAAGATGGGTATGCGAAGGTTTTGATAGGGGTCGCTAAAGGGAAACATCAGTATGATAAACGGGAAAGTTTGAAGCGCAAAGATGTCGATCGTCAGATCAGTCGAACGTTAAAAAATTATTCTCGCTAGTAAAATATTCTTTTTCGCATATTTGGTGAGAATTTCTTTACTTCACAATGGATTTTGATAGGATTAGTTACAATCTATACTAGCCATTTTGTGGGCTAAATTAACGATTGGAGCCGTTTAACTCAAAATAAAATAACTATTTAAAAAAAGAATGCGAGTTATTCGAAAAATTTCAAGAAAATTCTTTGAAATTTTCTTTCTCTGGTGGTAACATACGATAGTATTTTGAGGAGCAGCGCTAAGCAGCCACGAGCTGACGCGAGTCGCTGGGAAGAGAGGTGAACTGAATTGGATGAAAAATCTTGGGTTTTCCATATTGGTCCCGTATGGTTCGATGGTACGGTTACGACAATGATCATTTTGACATGTGTGATTGTCTTCTTGCTGGTTTTTGCATTTACCCGCAACCTATCATTGAAGCCCAAAGGAAAGCAAAACGCAATTGAGTGGGTCATTGATTTTACTACGAATATTGTTGGCGACAACATGCCTCGTAAAGAAGTCAGAAATTTTAGTTTGTTCTCATTTACGTTGTTCTTATTTATTTTTGTAGCAAACCAAATCGGGCTGGTCACAAAAATTGTCACAGGTGACGAAGTGACTTATTGGAAAAGCCCGACTGCTAACCCCTTTGTAACCATGGGATTGGCCTTACTCGTATTAGTGTTAGCCAATTACCTAGGTACAGAAAAATTAGGTCTAGGCAGCTACATTAAAAATTCTTTTTTCACACCTGCAGGATTATTTCCTATTAAGTTGATGGAAGAATTTACAAATGTTATTACGTTGGGCTTACGTCTATACGGTAACATTTTCGCTGGTGAAGTATTGCTTTCATTGATTGCAAGCATGGTGACAAGCACAGGATGGTGGACATTGCCATTTGCTATCCCGCTTGAAATGATTTGGATCGCATTCTCACTATTTATCGGTAGTATCCAAGCGTTTGTTTTCACTACTCTATCTATGGTTTATATCAGTCATAAAATCGAGGTAGAATAATAAAAAAATTTAACACACTTTTAGGAGGAAAATTATTATGAACTTTATCGGTGCAGGAATCGCAATCATGGGAGCCGCAATTGGGGCTGGCTATGGTAACGGACAAGTAATCTCAAAAGCAATTGAATCAATGGCACGCCAACCAGAAATGTCAGGTCAAATTCGTTCAACCATGTTTATCGGTGTTGGTTTGATCGAAGCTGTGCCAATTCTAGGTGTCGTATTAGGTATGTTGATGGTTTTCCAATAAAAATCAGGACTTTTTTGTTGAGACTCGTCCCAAAGATGAGCAGCAGAATCGTATAACGATTTTGTCATGAGAAAGAACAGAAAGGAAGACCGAGTATGCTGAATCTAGTTATTGCTGAGGCTGTCAATACAACGCTCGGTAATTTAATCGTCGTTACGTTATCATTCGTGATTCTAATGGCGCTATTAAAGAAATTCGCGTGGGGTGCCGTTCAAGACATTCTAAAAAAACGTGAAGATAAGATCGCCAATGATCTAGATTCTGCCGAACAATCTCGGATCAAAGCTGCTGAGTTAGAAAAAGAACGCGAAACTCAGTTAGCAAGTTCCCGTAGTGATGCGGCAGATATCATCAAAAATGCGAAAGAAAGTGGCGAACTAAGCCGTCAAAACATCATTAAAGATACTAAAGAAGAAGTGACTCGTCTGAAAGATCGCGCACAAGCGGAAATTAAGGATGAACGTGAAAACGCGTTGACTTCTGTTAAGGATGATGTGGCAACACTTTCTCTACAAATCGCAGAAAAAATCTTGAGCAAGGAGCTTTCGCAAGACGCTCATCAAGATTTGATCAACGACTATATGAATAAGTTAGGTAATACGAAACATGAAGCTTGATAAATACACTGTTGGTAAACGCTATGGAAAAGCTTTGTTTGAATTGGCGATCGAAAATAAAGCCGCCGACACCGTTTATCAAGAGCTGTTGACTGTTCGAGAAATCTGCAAAGAAATTCCCGATCTTGGAAATATTTTAACGGATGTTCGTTTAGAAGGCGCTGAAAAGAAAGCTATTATGGATGCTTTCACCGGCGGTTTTGACGGCATCGTCAAAAATTTTCTATTAGTAGTATTTGAATATAATCGTAGTGACGATCTGCCATTTATGATTGACGAGTTTGAACGTCGCTATGATGAACGCAATAAAATCGCACACGGAACAGTCACTACGGCTGTTCCACTCTCTGAAGAAAAGAAACATGAACTTGAAGCAAAAGTCGCTGATGTTTTTGGCTACCAGAAGGCCACGTTAACCCCGATAGTTGATGAATCAATTCTCGGCGGTGTCATTGTTGAAGCCGATCATCAAGTGATCGACGGCAGCCTCGCCAGCCAATTAAATGGTCTACGAGCAGCACTTAGTAAAAAGTAGAGAAGAAGAGGTGAAATGAATGGCCATCAAAGCAGAAGAAATCAGTGCTTTAATCAAAGAACAGATTCAAAATTATGATAATAAGTTGTCTGTGGAAGAAATCGGAACAGTCACTTACGTTGGGGATGGGATCGCCCGTGCCCACGGTTTAGAAAATGCAATGAGTGGAGAACTTTTAGAGTTTTCTAACGGCTCTTATGGAATGGCACAAAACTTAGAAAGCAATGATGTCGGTATCATCGTGCTAGGTGAATTTGAGTCCATTCGTGAAGGAGACAAAGTAAAACGTACCGGTAAGATCATGGAAGTGCCAGTTGGCGAAAACATGATCGGTCGTGTTGTGAACCCGCTTGGTCAACCAGTTGATGGAATGGGTCCAATTGAAACAACAAACACACGTCCAGTCGAAGCAATGGCTCCCGGCGTTATGCAACGTAAATCAGTATCAGAACCAATGCAAACAGGCTTGAAGGCTATCGACGCCCTAGTACCAATCGGACGTGGACAACGTGAATTAATCATTGGTGACCGTAAAACGGGTAAGACGTCCATCGCGATTGATACGATCATTAACCAAAAAGGTCAAGATATGATCTGTATCTATGTTGCAATTGGACAAAAGGAATCAACGGTTCGTTCACAAGTAGAAACACTTCGTAAATTTGGCGCAATGGATTATACCATCGTCGTAACAGCGGGCGCTTCTCAACCTGCACCGCTATTATTTATCGCGCCTTACGCTGGAACAGCGATGGGTGAAGAATTCATGTACAACGGCAAGCACGTTTTAGTTGTCTTTGATGATTTATCAAAACAAGCCGTTGCTTACCGTGAACTGTCATTATTACTACGTCGTCCGCCAGGTCGTGAAGCGTACCCAGGGGATGTCTTTTATTTGCACTCACGTCTATTGGAACGTGCGGCAAAACTTTCAGATGAATTAGGCGGCGGTTCATTGACTGCCTTGCCATTCGTAGAAACACAAGCAGGAGATATTTCAGCCTATATTCCTACTAATGTAATCTCAATCACTGATGGACAAATCTTTTTAGAAAATGATTTGTTTTATGCGGGGATTCGTCCAGCCGTTGATGCCGGTCTATCCGTATCCCGTGTTGGTGGTTCAGCACAAATTAAAGCAATGAAAAAGGTTGCCGGAACACTTCGTTTAGATTTGGCCAGCTACCGTGAATTAGAAGCTTTCACTCAATTCGGTTCAGATTTGGATGCAGCAACACAAGCCAAATTGAATCGTGGACGTCGAACGGTTGAAGTATTAAAACAAAAATTACATGCGCCACTGCCTGTTGAAAAACAAGTCGTGATTCTTTATGCCTTGACTCATGGCGTACTTGATAGTATCCCAGTCAATAGTATTTTAGATTTTGAAGCGCAATTATTCGAATATCTGGAAACGAATCACTCAGATTTATTTGCGACGATTCGTGATACGAAAGAATTGCCAGATACAGATAAATTAGATGAAGCAATCCAAGAATTCAAAGATATTTTTGACGCTTCTTCCGCTAACCAAGAAAAAGCATAATCGAGGTGAAAAAAGATCATGGCATCCTTAAATGAAATCAAAACACGGATTGCATCGACGAAGAAAACAAGTCAAATCACCAACGCTATGCAAATGGTCTCAGCATCTAAATTAACGAAGTCAGAAGCCTACTCAGCGAAATTCCAACTTTATGCTTCAAAAGTACGTGAGGTATTGACGCACTTAACAGCGAGCGAATTAACTGAGTTAGCAAACTCTGGTCGTGAATTAGGCGGCATCAATTATCACAGCATGTTATTGAATCGTCCAGTCAAAAAAACTGGTTATATCGTGATTACTTCTGATGGCGGTTTGGTGGGCGGCTATAACAGCTCGATTTTAAAACAAACCATGTCAATGCTCGAAGATGATCATGATTCTGCTGATGAGTATGTTTTGTTAGCCATTGGTGGAACCGGAGCGGACTTTTTCAAAGCTCGCGGCGTTAAATTAGCCTATGAATTACGCAATTTATCGGATCAACCAAGCTTTGATGAAGTACGAAAAATCGTTTCGATGACGACCAGTATGTATGAAAATCAGGTCTTTGATGAACTGTATGTTTGTTATAACCATCACGTTAATTCACTATCCAGTCAGTTCCGAGTAGAAAAAATGCTGCCGATCTCTGACTTGGACCCAAGTGAAGCACAAACGTATCGTGAAGAATATTTGTTTGAACCTTCAAAAGAAGCCATCCTTGATCAACTACTTCCGCAATATGCTGAAAGTTTGATTTATGGCGCGATCGTTGATGCTAAGACAGCAGAACATGCAGCCGGGATGACAGCGATGAAGACAGCGACAGATAATGCAGGTGCGATCATTGATGATCTAACCATTTCATACAACCGGGCACGTCAAGCGGCGATCACCCAAGAGATTACTGAAATTGTCGGCGGGGCTTCCGCATTAGAATAATTTCAAGATTGGAGGAAAAAACATGAGTTCAGGCAAGATTGTTCAAGTTATTGGTCCCGTTGTCGACGTGGAATTTTCTTTAGATCAATCCTTACCAGACATCAACAATGCGTTGATTGTTTACAAAAAAGATAAAACAAAAGTTGTTCTTGAAGTTGCTTTGGAACTTGGTGATGGTGTTATCCGCACAATCGCTATGGAGGCTACTGATGGATTGCAACGTGGAATGGAAGTTGTCGATACTGGCAAATCAATCTCCGTTCCTGTAGGTAAAGATACTCTAGGTCGTGTGTTTAACGTATTAGGTGAAACGATTGATAAAGAAGCACCTTTTCCAGAAGATGCAGAAAGAAGCGGCATTCATAAAAAGGCGCCTGCTTTTGAAGACCTTAGTACAAGTAACGAGATTTTGGAAACAGGGATCAAGGTTATCGACTTATTAGCCCCTTATTTAAAAGGTGGGAAAGTCGGACTATTCGGTGGTGCCGGTGTTGGTAAAACCGTTTTGATCCAAGAATTAATTCATAATATCGCCCAAGAACACGGTGGTATTTCAGTGTTTACCGGTGTTGGGGAACGTACTCGTGAAGGGAACGACCTTTATTATGAAATGAAAGACTCTGGCGTTATTGAGAAAACAGCCATGGTGTTCGGACAAATGAACGAGCCGCCTGGTGCACGTATGCGTGTTGCCTTGACTGGTTTGACATTAGCTGAATACTTCCGTGATGAAGAAGGGCAAGATGTGTTGCTGTTTATTGACAACATCTTCCGCTTTACTCAAGCCGGATCAGAAGTTTCTGCCTTATTAGGACGTATGCCATCAGCCGTTGGGTATCAACCAACTTTGGCAACTGAAATGGGGCAATTACAAGAACGAATCACTTCAACCAAAAAAGGTTCGATCACTTCAATCCAAGCCATTTACGTACCAGCCGATGACTATTCTGACCCGGCACCAGCGACTGCTTTTGCCCATTTAGATGCCACGACAAACTTGGAACGTAAATTGACAGAACAAGGGATTTATCCAGCGGTTGACCCATTGGCTTCATCTTCAAGTGCCTTGGCACCAGAAATCGTTGGTGAAGAACATTATCGTGTAGCAACAGAAGTTCAACGTGTCTTACAACGTTACCGTGAATTACAAGATATTATTGCTATTTTAGGGATGGACGAATTGTCTGACCAAGAAAAAGTCATCGTATCTCGTGCTCGTCGAATTCAATTCTTCTTGTCACAAAACTTTAATGTAGCGGAGCAATTCACTGGTCAACCTGGTTCTTATGTACCAGTTGAAAAAACAGTTGAAGGCTTTAAAGAAATCCTTGAAGGAAAATACGACGATCTTCCAGAAGATGCCTTCCGTAGTGTCGGCACCATCGAAGACGTTATCGAAAAAGCGAAAACTTTAGGCTACTAGAAAGAGGTGCACGATGGAACAAGAAAAAAACAAAGTTCTGCAAGTGAACGTTGTTACTCCAGACGGCAACGTCTATGATCATAATGCCACCATCGTCGTTGCTAAAACGGTTGCTGGTGAAATCGGTATTCTACCAAACCATGCACCGATCATTGCACCTCTTGCGATTGATGAAGTTCGGGTTCGTCGAACAGATTCTGATACACACGTGGACTGGATTGCAGTTAACGGTGGAATCATGGAAGTTCGTGACAACGTGTTGACAATCATCGCTGATACAGCTGAACGTGAACGTGATATTGATGTGTCTCGTGCTGAACGAGCAAAACAACGTGCAGAAGCGAGAATTCAAGAAGCGCGTGAAAAGCAAGATACCGACCAATTAAGTCGTGCGGAGGTTGCTTTGCACCGTGCAATGAATCGAATCAAGGTTTCGAAACATCGTTAATTCTTTTACAGGTTGTGACAGAAATAATTTCTGGAACCTGTGAATACAAATTTTTAGTGCTGCAAAAGTTGATATAGCTTTTGCAGCATTTTTTTATTTTGTCAAAATGCAGGTAAACAAGAGCTGTTATAGCGAGTATTTTCCAGATCGTCTTTTTATCGTTTTCTACGCAGTATGTGGTTGTCAATGAACGGATTTAATTGGGAAAAGGCTTATTCCCGTTGTGAATCAGGCGGACCTTCTTTGTTTTTCTTTCTGATTCTGTGCAGCCATTGAAGAACTCTATTTTGTTCTTTCGTGTCTTGGTTTGATGCCCCGTCTTCCATTAAAGGCATAGCGACTGGCTGCTGTTCGTTAAGATGGTTATTGCTTGATTGTGGAAGCGTCTCTTTTTCTACTTTAATCGCTGCTTTTTCTGAAGTTTCAATCGTGCTTAATTGTTTAAAATAGCGACCATGTGGTGTTTCTGGTAGTAGGGAAGATTTCGGAGTCGGCAAAGCGACTTTTTCTTCCTGTTTTTCCGCAACTTCACAGCAACCGACTTCTTCACAGGCCGCTTCCTCAACAGGCTTTCCATCGTAACGAACACCTCTCGTCTCATGTTCTGGATCAAATATCAGGGTTTCCTTATGGGTCAAGACCTTGGCGGTGACCACAGAATCAAATAGTTTTACGCCGTTTTGTGTACAAATGTCTAGGTTTGTTAATAATTCGCAAGCTTCTTTAATCTGTAGCGCCGTTAAGTTGGGATCAAGATCTCTGTATTTCCAATTATGGGTGCCGCCATCGCTTTTTCCAAAGGTGGCAATTAAATCCTTGGTCATTGTTCTTTTCCTTTCTTTTAGTGTTTAATCTGCGTAGGTTGGTTTCATCAAGGTTCGCTAGTTTCTTCTGGTCGGACAAATGAAATAAGGGAGC
>OKKI01000234.1_pt1 | contig 8938 bp, 7 predicted proteins | sample 1609761 | NCBI WGS metagenome assembly OKKI01 (sample SAMN04436590, study PRJEB24849) | human gut metagenome | biome: human gut; feature: NICU; material: stool | host: Homo sapiens | place: USA: Saint Louis, MO | collected 2009-10-29
ATTCATTAAAAAACGTTTGCTTCATATGGTAAAATATCATTATAAAGAAAACATATCAGTCTTATAGAATAAAAATATGTAGGGATAGGAGAATGTTGAATGAAATTAATCGAAACACCGTTGAATAGTAATGTTAACTTAGAAACACTGTATCCTAATCTAACCAAATATTTTTTTGATAAACGCCCAGCTGTAAAGCTGCTTAAATTATTTGCACGAAGATCATTTACGCTGACCGCTTTGATACAATTGATTTATTGTTGCTGAATCGTAAGCGCAAAATCAGTCATCAAGAAGTAGATACAATTATTCATCGATTGTTAAAAGTGGATCGTGAAGATGTTACCGTAGATGTTGGCTACAAAAAACAAATTATCGAAGCGGGTCTTAGACCTAAAGAATCCTATAAAGATATCATTGCGGTGGAGTATAAAATTCCAAAAGAATAATCTTGAATCGAGAAAGGCTTAAGGCCTTTTTCTTTTTTTCCTTTTCCAACCAGCAATAAATAGATATAGAGTAGTCATTTTAAATAGATTTTTTTATGTTGAAGAGCTAACACTGTTGCCTCGGAATTCTTGTGCTATAATAAGTGAAATAGTTTATTTTACTAAAAACAAATGAGGAGCATGACTATGAAAAAGTTGTACGAAGATGACAGTTTGACACTTCATACGGACCTTTATCAGATCAATATGATGAAAACTTACTGGGAGACAGGACGAGCAGATCTTCATTCCGTATTCGAGTGCTATTTTCGCAGTATGCCATTTGATAATGGTTATGTCATCTTTGCCGGTCTTGAACGACTTGTAAAGTATTTGGAAGAATTAACTTTCAGTGAAAGCGATTTGGCCTATTTATCAGAGGTAGAACATTATCCGGCCGATTTTATTGATTATTTGCGTGACTTTAAGTTTACTTGCACTGTTCGTTCTGCAGTGGAAGGTGAATTGGTCTTCAGCAATGAACCGATTATTCAGGTGGAAGGGCCATTACTCCAATGTCAATTGGTTGAAACGGCGCTTTTGAACATTGTGAATTTCCAAACGCTGATTGCTACGAAAGCTGCTCGAATCAAATCAGTAATTGGTGACGATCCCTTATTAGAGTTTGGTACACGCCGAGCTCAGGAATTAGACGCTGCACTTTGGGGCACCCGGGCTGCCTATATTGGTGGAGCCGATGCTACAAGTAATGTACGAGCAGGAAAGATTTTTGGAATTCCTGATAGCGGTACCCATGCCCATTCATTGATCCAATCCTATGGCAATGATTACGATGGTTTTAGAGCTTATGCTGAGACTCATCGAGACTGTGTTTTTTTAGTAGATACCTATGATACGATCAAATCAGGTGTACCAAGTGCAATCAAAGTTGCTCGAGAAATGGGTGATAAAATCAATTTCTTGGGTGTACGGATTGATAGCGGTGATATGGCTTATATTTCCAAACGAGTCCGCCAACAATTAGATGAAGCGGGTTTCCCTGACGCGAAGATCTATGCATCTAACGATCTAGATGAAAGTACAATTTTGAACTTAAAGATGCAACATGCGAAGATCGATGTTTGGGGAGTTGGTACAAAACTAATTACGGCTTATGATCAGCCAGCGCTTGGGGCCGTTTTCAAGTTGGTTTCAATCGAAAATGAGCAAGGGGAGATGGTGGATACCATTAAACTCTCTAGTAATGCAGAGAAAGTTACGACTCCCGGTAAAAAACAAGTTTGGCGGATTACACGTAAAACTGACGGCAAATCAGAAGGCGATTATGTCACACTATGGGATGAGGATCCACGAGAAGAGAAAGAAATTTATATGTTCCATCCAGTTTATCCATATATCAATAAAACGGTGAAAAATTTTGAGGCTCGTCCAGTCTTAAGAGACATCTATATAGATGGCAAGCTTATTTATGATTTGCCGGATTTAGAAGAAGTTAAGCAGACTGCTAAAGCCAGCTTAGATTCACTGTGGGAAGAATACAAACGTGATCTAAATCCACAAAAATATCCAGTTGATCTTTCTACGAAGTGTTGGAACCATAAAAACAAAATTATGGACCAAGTGCGTAGATCTGTGGTAAAAACAGAGCAAGAAGATTAAAGGAGTGAAGCTTATGATGAAGCTGCAAGAAGAAATCATTAAGGAATTAGGGACGAAACCTACCATTGATCCCAAAGAAGAAATTCGTAAAAGTATTGAGTTTTTAAAGGATTATCTAAGGAAATATCCGTTTCTAAAGACATTTGTTTTAGGAATCAGTGGAGGGCAAGATTCATCCTTGGCTGGTCGGCTTGCTCAGCTTACGATGGAAGAGATGCGGCAAGAGACAGGTGATGATACGTATAAATTTATCGCTGTACGATTGCCTTATGGTTCTCAGGCTGATGAAGCGGATGCTAAGCGAGCATTAGATTTTATCAATCCAGATGTTAGCTTAAGCGTGAACATCAAGGAAGCTGTCGACGCGGAGGTTGCCGCATTAGAAGAAGCTGGTGTTGCAATCAGTGATTTTAACAAAGGAAATATTAAAGCACGTCAACGAATGATCACTCAATATGGAATTGCTGGCGGCAATCAAGGAGCTGTTATCGGAACAGATCATGCGGCTGAAAATATCACAGGTTTCTTTACTAAATTTGGCGATGGCGGCGCGGATATTTTACCACTGTTCCGCTTAAATAAACGTCAAGGTAAAATGCTGTTGAAAGAATTAGGAGCGGAAGAAGCTTTGTATTTGAAGGTTCCGACGGCTGATTTAGAAGATGGGAAGCCATTAATCTCTGATGAGGTAGCATTAGGAGTAACCTATGATGATATTGATGACTACTTAGAAGGTAAGTCAATTGACGAAAAGGCGCAAGCAACGATTGAAAATTGGTGGAATAAAACGCAGCACAAACGCCATTTACCAATCACGATCTTCGATGATTTTTGGAAATAGTAAATTTAATCGTAGTCTAGCGGAGCTTCAACTCTGCTAGACTTTTTTGTTTTATCCAACGATTTTAGTGTAAACTTATCGTTCTTTACTTTCTTCTAATTTCTCGCTAAACTATTTAAGATGCCTTGCCAATTCAAAAGCTTATATAGACTGGCTGAAAGATATGTGCGAAGGGCATTGGAAGGATATTTCGTATTTTAAAGATAAAAGGATTAATACGATTTAGAAATCCATAGATAGGAGAGACACATGCTCAAACTTCGAAAGATTCCTTGGCAACAGCTGTTAAAAATTATTGGTGTGATAGGATTAATTGTTAGTTCAAATCTTTTTTTTCAACTAACACAAAATGAGTTTTCCTTTGAATTAATGTTCAAATTTGCTTTTTCTTGGCACACTGAAAAATTCCTTTTAGGGTGCTTTGTACTGCTTATTTTTTATGGGTGGGTCAGCAGTCTTTTAGGCTCACTGAAATCGGGTAGTGTATTTTATCTTTTAACGGTGATTGGTGTAGGAATTGCGAATTATTTGAAGATGAACTATCGGATGGAGCCGATCTATCCAAATGATTTGAAAATGATTACTGAATTCGGAATGATCTACGACATGATTGGTCTTCCATTATTTCTTCTGTTTTTACTGATGTTGGCGTTAGGAATTATTTTAGTTCTCTTTAGTTTGAAGAAAAGCTGGAAGTTAGAGAAAAAACAACAACGGCTGCGTTTTATATTTTTCGTTTTAACTAGCAGTTTGTTGCTGTATATCGGTGGATTCAACCAGCAAGGGAATCTATTGCGCAAGGCTTATAATAAAACGGCTTTATGGATTCCCTACAGTCAAAAAATGAATTATTACAACACTGGGTTTATGGGTGGCTTTTTGTATAATTTACCGGTGGAGGCGATGGAAAAGCCAGCGGATTATTCTCAAGTGAACGTAGAAAGAATTACTAAGAAATATCAAAAAAAAGCAAAAACAACTTCAGAGGAAAAACCGAATATTATTTATGTTATGAGTGAGAGTTTTTCTGATCCAAGTCGTTTGAATGGCTTAGAAATTTTAGGTGGGGATCCACTGCAAGATTATCGTACAATCGCCGATCAAACCTATAGTGGTCAGATGCTATCGCAAAATTATGGCGGTGGGACGGCGAATATCGAATTTGAAGCCTTGACGGGTTTTTCCATGGAGCTATTCAATGCACAGATGACTACGCCTTATACAATGCTGATGTCGGATTTTGATTCATTTCCTTCGTTGGTCGGAACATTGAAGGAACGCGGGTACGAAACGACGGCAATCCATCCTTACAATACTTCAATGTACAAGAGAAAAGATGTCTATGAAACATTTGGGTTTGATCAATTCTTGGACGAAAAAACAATGAAGCATACGGATAAACTTGAAAATAATCCGTATATTTCAGATGCAGCAGCCTATCAAGAAATCTTTGATCAATTAGATAAAAATAAAAAGCCGCAATTTTTGCATTTAGTGACAATGCAAACGCATATGCCGTACGAAAATAAATACTCGAACATTCCTTACTTAGTCAAAGGGGATGATAGCTTATCTGTTCGGGCATATTTGCAGGATATTGCATACAGTAGTCAAGCGTTGAAGGATTTTCTGAAAAAATTAGACGATCTACCGGAACGAACCTTGGTTGTTTTTTGGGGGGATCATTTGCCAGGAATTTATTCAGACGATATTCAAAAGAAAAACCAAGGGCACTTACTACATGAAACAGAATTTTTGATGTATGACAATCGCCATAAACTCAATAGACAGCAAGTTACAACAAGTCCCTTTTATTTTGCAGCAGATCTTTTCCAACAGGGCAGACTTCAAATGACTGGATTTCAAAATTTATTAGTGACTTTGCAAAAAGAGTTTCCTGCCTTTGAAAAAGGAATGTACTACCAAAGTGGACAATGGTTTAAAGAAGCTCGTTTCAATCAAAAGCAAGAGAAAATTTATCAGGAATACCAAATGATTCAATACGACATTACAGCTGGTCATCAGTATAGCTTGAAAGAAAATTTTTTTGAATAAACACGAGATTAAAGGAGTAAATATGGGGTTTAAAAAGAAAGACAATCAGAATTATTACAATCCACTGCGTCGGGCAATTTTAACTCATCAAATGATTGAGCCTGGTGATAAAGTGGCGATTGGAATGAGTGGCGGAAAGGACAGCACGACATTGCTCTATTTATTAGATCGGATTCGACGTCAACGGCGTTTAGGTTTTGACTTTGAAATTGTACCGATTACTCTTGATATGGGATTTGAAGGCTGTGACATTACTCCGATGAAAAAATTTGTTGAAAACTTAGGCTATCAATTAGAGGTAGTTCCGACAAATATCGCGAAAGTCGTTTTTGATGTACGTGAAGAAAAGTCGCCCTGTTCTTTATGCGCAAAGCTTCGCCGTGGAATCTTATATAATCGCGCAAGTGAGTTGGGGTGCCAAAAAGTCGCTCTAGGTCACCACGTAGATGATGCGATTGAAACCTACTTTATGAATTTTTTGTTTCACGGACGTTTAAACAGTTTTGAACCAAAAAGCTATTTATCAAAAACGAAGGTGACATTAGTACGCCCAATGATCTATTTAGAGGAGAAACAAATTATCCGACTTGTGAAACGTGAAGAACTCCCTGTAATTTTTAATCCTTGCCCTGTGGATAAAAAAACAAAAAGGGAAGAAATCAAGAACTTGGTGACGCAGCTTGCTAAAAACTATCCAGATATCCGAGAAAAGTTTATAATGGGCATGGAACAAGGAACAGCTGAAGATTTTTGGACAAAAGTCTCTGCTGGAAACTCTTACAATTCATTAATTGAAAAGTAGTAATTGTATTCCAGCCTTTTCTCATGCTATAATTCATTTTGTATTCATGAGGGAGTAACTAGCAGCGCAAGCTGTGGCAACGCCACCAGCAAGAAAAGCAATTTTCTGGTGTTGTCTTAAATAGTGAGACTTATGTATGTGTCTTTCGCATACACAAGTCTATTTTTTTATTCCTAAAAGGAACATCATTTTAAGGATGTCAGTTCAACTTTGCCAGTTTTTCTATACGCTTTGTCAGTTCAACTTCCTGTTTTAGCAGAATAGTAGAATGATATGTCTTCGAAGGTCCAGATAAGTTCTTTTAAGAATTTATCACCATAATTTAAGAGCAGACTAGCGTAATTGGAAGAATGGTATACGACATTCGAAACGAATAAGGAGGATAATAATGTCAGAGGAGAAAAAACAACAACTGCTAAAGCCTTTTTATACTGAGGAAACAGAACAGGTCTTAGCAGAAGTTCAAACGACGGAAGAAGGATTAACAACCGCTGAAGCAGAAAAACGCTTAAGTGAGTTCGGTTTGAACGAATTAGAAGAGGGCGAAAAGAAAAGTATGTTCGCTCGTTTTATCGAACAATTCAAAGATTTAATGATCATTGTCTTATTGTTCGCGGCAATTATATCTGCGGTCGTCTCTCATGAAGTAGTGGATTCGATCATTATCTTAGCTGTTGTTATCATTAATGCTGTGATGGGTGTGGTACAAGAATCAAAGGCCGAAGAAGCAATCGAAGCTTTGCGGGAAATGTCTACACCAAATGCGAATGTTTTACGTGATGGTCATATCAGTTCAGTAAAATCAACGGATCTTGTGCCTGGTGATATCGTGATGCTGGAAGCCGGAGATGTCGTTCCTGCAGACTTGCGTTTGATTGAAGTTGCTTCATTGAAAATTGAAGAAGCAGCACTGACGGGTGAATCCGTACCGGTAGAAAAAGAACTGATTGTGATTGAAGACGGAGAAGTTGGTATTGGCGATCGTGTCAATATGGCCTATTCAAATAGTAATGTGACCTATGGTCGAGGTAAAGGTGTCGTTGTTAACACAGGAATGAATACAGAAGTTGGTAAAATTGCTGGTATGTTAGCACAAGCAGATGAGACAGAAACGCCACTTAAAACGAATTTGAACCAATTGAGTAAATTCTTGACCTTTGCAATTATTATTATCGCTATCGTGATGTTCTTTGTTGGGATTTTCTTCAACGATACATCTTGGGTTGATATGCTGTTGACTTCGATCTCGTTGGCGGTTGCAGCAATTCCAGAAGGGCTACCAGCGATTGTAACAATTATCTTGGCTCTTGGAACGCAAGTAATGGCAAAACGAAATTCTGTAATTCGTAAACTGCCAGCCGTTGAAACATTGGGTTCAACTGATATTATTGCTTCAGACAAAACTGGGACATTAACCTTGAATCAGATGACGGTTGAAAAATTATACGTAGACAATCAACAATATGATGCAAATGGTGAAGTACCAGTAGATAGTATGGCGATGAAAGTCATGAACTATGCGAATGACACGAAGTTTACCCAAGAAGGTGGCTTAATTGGAGATCCAACCGAGACAGCTTTGGTACAATTTGGGCTAAATAATGCTTTTGATGTTCGTGAAAAAGTAGCTGAAGAACCACGTGTCGGCGAATTGCCTTTCGATTCTGATCGTAAATTAATGAGTACGTTACACGAAGAAGGAACCGGTAAAATTCTGGTTGCTGTCAAAGGTGCTCCCGATGTGCTACTTGGTCGTACGTCGCAAATCCTATTGAATGGTCAAGTTGTACCAATGACTGACAAAGAGAAACAAGATATTTTAGCTAATAATAAAGACATGGCACAACAAGCGTTACGTGTTCTAGGCATGGCTTATAAATATGTCGATGTTGTTCCGGTTGAATTAGAATCTGAAGTAGTGGAAAATGATTTAATTTTTGCTGGTTTAGTCGGTATGATTGACCCAGAACGTGCTGAAGCAGCTGAAGCTGTACGAGTTGCGAAAGAAGCTGGCGTTCGTCCAATCATGATTACAGGCGATCACAAAGATACCGCCGAAGCAATCGCTGCTCGTTTAGGAATCATCGAAAAAGGTGATGATGCATCTGTTCTAACTGGTGCGCAATTAAACGAAATGTCTGATGAAGAATTTGCTCAGAAAGTTGAACATTATTCTGTCTATGCTCGAGTTTCTCCAGAACATAAAGTTCGGATCGTGAAGGCTTGGCAAAAAGAAGGTAAAGTAGTCGCTATGACTGGGGATGGTGTAAATGATGCGCCAGCCTTGAAGCAAGCGGATATTGGTATTGGTATGGGAATCACGGGTACAGAGGTTTCTAAAGGCGCTTCTGATATGGTTCTTGCTGATGATAACTTCGCGACGATCGTTGTTGCAGTTGAAGAAGGTCGTAAAGTCTTCTCAAACATTCAAAAAGCAGTTCAATATTTGTTAGCAGCCAACTTGGGTGAAGTATTGACCTTATTTATTGCAACTTTACTTGGTTGGGATACCTTATTACCTATTCATTTATTGTGGATTAACTTAGTTACGGATACCTTCCCAGCGATTGCATTAGGGATGGAACCTGCTGAAAAAGATTTGATGAAGCATAATCCTCGTGGGCGTAGTTCAAACCTGTTTTCTGGGGGCGTTTTATCAAGTATTATCTATCAAGGGATATTAGAAGCAGGTACGGTACTATTTGTTTACTGGTCCGCAATTCAGTGGCCAGTTCATACAACGTATGCAGAAATCCATTCTGATGCTTTGACAATGGCATTTGCAACATTAGGCTTGATGCAGCTATTCCATGCCTTCAACGTAAAATCTGTTCATCAGTCATTGTTCCAGGTCGGACCATTCCGCAACAAGAGCTTTAACTGGGCAATCTTGTTATCCTTTGTTTTAATGATGATCATTATTGTTGTACCAGGTTTGAATGATATTTTCCGGGTAGCACATCTTGATCTTTATCAATGGGGGATTGTAATTGGGGCATCCTTTGCGATTATTCCAATTGTTGAAATTGTTAAAGCCTTCCAACGAAGTGCACAAAAAAAATAGTTTAAATAAAAACGGCTCTTCGTCAAATCGTGTTGGTGAAGACAAATTTGAATAAAACTTAGTCCGAT
>OKKI01000247.1_pt1 | contig 8327 bp, 10 predicted proteins | sample 1609761 | NCBI WGS metagenome assembly OKKI01 (sample SAMN04436590, study PRJEB24849) | human gut metagenome | biome: human gut; feature: NICU; material: stool | host: Homo sapiens | place: USA: Saint Louis, MO | collected 2009-10-29
AAAGCTTTGACGGCTGTCATCAACATAATATACTTTGGGTGTTCGTCCCGTCCGTTCAAGCCACTTTAGCGCCTGATATTCATAACGAATCTGGTTGTCTAAATGTAGTTGACTACCGTAGTTCAAACGAAATACATATCGGCTTTTTTCATCCGAGATCAAAAAATTTTGATTGTATTCACCCTGTGCTAAGAATTTGACTGTATAAGGTCCTTGTAGTCGTAATTTTTTAGTAAGTTGATTTTTTTCTATATAGAGCTGAATCTTTTCTAACATCAATGGCTCCTTCCTATTTATAATAGCGTTCCGCTAATTTTTCTGGTGACATTCCTAATAAATAGAGCAATTTTATTTTATGCATACGTAAATGTACTTTGAGTTTTCCTTTTCGAAACCTTCGGGCAGATGTGGTTATTGTCACGGGTAGATAATAGAATTTTCCGAGTTTTCTCAATCGGCGACTCAACCGCCAGTCTTCCATTAATGGAACAGTTTCAAACCCGCCAGCCCGCTCATAGTTTTCGCGTGTCGTAAATAGACCCTGATCACCAAAGATCAGCCCAAGATACTTTGCACGCAAAGTTGAAGTTCTAGCTAAATAACGATAAAAGAGCTCAGTTGAATCAAATGAAAGCTTTAAAAAGCCGGCGCTATTGTTTTTATTAGCTACAGCTCGATGAATCTGCGCCAAAATATCTGATTGGTTGTCTAAACGACTATCACTATGTAAAAACCATAAAATATCACCGTGGCTTTTCTCTACCCCTAATTTTAATTGAGTCCCCCGATTCCCCTCCTTCAATTGGTAAACCTGTGCATAGTCACTCGCAATCGCTGCCGTACTGTCTTGGCTACCCCCATCAACTACGATAATTTCAAAAGGAATCTTCTTTTTTAGCTGATTTAGTTGTCGCAATAAGTTTTCAAGATTCGTTTCTTCATTTAATGTGGGAATAATAATAGAAATCAACATTCCATCACCTGTAAGGTTTCATTAAAGGTTAAGAAGATTTTTTCTCCGGCAACGAGCTTTTCAGATACATTTGTGAACATACAGCTTGTTGCACAAATTTTAATTTGAGCTCTTTGACCGTTGGGTGTCCATTCGCTAAATTCCACAAATGCTGGGATACCAGCGATCTTTTCAACCATAATTTCTGTCCCAGATGGAATAAAAAGAACCGCATCTCCATGGATACTCGCTGGATTTTGAACAGTAATTTCTGCATCTTCCATCTGGAAAATATGACCATTGACTGTACCAGAAATAAAATTCGTTTCTCCCATTGCTTTAGCAACTTTTCGATTCTCAGGAAAAAAATAAATTTCTTTTGGTTCACCAATTTGCTGAATTGCCCCTTCCAAAAGAACGACCATGCGATCCGCTAATTGAAAGGCCTCGTCACGATCATGAGTCACTAAGATAATACTAAAGTGATAAGTCTCCTTCAGCCGTCGCAAATAATCCCGCATAGCGCTTCTTAAGTGTCCATCTAGATTGGCAAATGGTTCATCTAATAATAACAACTTTGGTTCTAACACAATCGCTCGTGCTAATGCAACCCGTTGTTTTTGTCCTCCGGATAATTGATCAGGAAAATGTCGTTCTAATCCTTTTAAATCGAATACCTCTAAAATTTTATTTACTTTTTGTTTTATTTCCAGCTTTGAAAACTTGCGCGCTTTAAGGCCAAAACCGATATTATCAATCACATTCATATGGGGAAATAACCAAAAATCTTGAAAAACTAACACGGTGCTTTCCTGTGAGAATCCCTCAGTGAAATCAATCGTTCCTCCTTCAACTGGCTGAATTCCCGCAATCATTTTAAGCAAACTGGTTTTACCAACACCAGAAGGACCAAAAAGTGCAATCGTTTCGCTATCCTGAACATCGAAAGATAAATCATGCAGTATTTCTTTTTTTCCATAGGTTAGCTGTACGTTTCTGATGGTTAACCCCATTGTTCACTCCTCCTATTACTTTTTTCAAAATAAATACGCCTAGCCAGGTACAGCCTAGAAAAACTAAGCTATAGGACGAAGCTAATCCGAAACGCCCATTATTAGCATATGGCAGCAGCAACAGCGGTAGTGTGACGATACGACCCCCACCAATAAAAAAGGTTGGTAGATACTGACTGAAAGAGACAATAAACACAAGTCCAGCAGCTGTACTCACACCCGGTCTTAGCAGAGGCCAAGTAATCTGCCAAAAAGTCATCCAAGGACCCGCCCCTAAGCTTTGCGCCGTCAAATTGTATCCCTCGCCTAACTGTCGATAGCTTTCTAGCAGGAGCTGCATGGCATAAGGTAAACACAAATAGGTATGAATCAGAATAATACCGAGAAAAGTTCCTGTTAGTCGTAATTGCAAAAAAAGAACCTGACTTGAAGTGATAATTGCAATAGCAGGCAAAATCAATGGAAGATAAATAATCACTTCTACCAAACGCTGTGACAGCCTTTTCTGAAACGCCAGATAGTTCGCTGCCGGCAAAGCAATCGCAATGCTAACGAGGGTTGTTGCAAGTCCAATCATCAAACTATTAATAATTGCCGGAAAAAAATTGGGTTCTTTGACCATTTGTCTTACGATTTTTAGATCCATTGCCTGTGGAAAGACAGCCGGGTACATCCATTTATCACTAAAGGACCATAGAACTAAAATGAATACAGGAAACAAGACGGCCAGCGCAGAAAATACCAACAAAAGATAGGACTTCTTTGATAAAAGTTTCATGTGGTTTTTCTCCCTCCTGGCAAAAGATTACTAATGGTCAAAATAAGTAACGTAACTGCTAAGCAAATTCCTGAAATAATTAGGTTCAAGGCAAAAGCCAGAGGACGTGTAGTCAAATCTGCCTGAGTAAAAAGATCATAAGCAGTCAAAGCCACAGTTTGATTGCTTGGATTTCCTAACAGGAAAGGTACCTCAAATGAAGCAAATGTAAAACAAAATAAGATAATAAATAAAGTTGCTATTGTTTTTTGAATCATTGGTAAAACAATGGTGAAAAAGATTCGCGTATTTGACGCACCTAAATTTCTAGCAACCTCAATGTAACCTAACTGGATTTGCTGCAAAATTGCTAAAATACTCACCGCAACATAAGGGATTTCCTTGTATAAAAAAACCAAAATAATCCCTACCCCTTTAGAGTCATGGACGAATAAGGGAAATTGACCGATTTCTTGAATCAATCCCAATTGAAACAGTATACGAGAAATTATTCCAGACTGACTAATCAACTGTATCATCATCAAGCCCACAATAATATGCGGTAAAGAAATCGGTAGACTGATAATTTTATGTAGCCATGAACTTTTTACTTTTAATAGAAGAAACGCGACAGCCGTCCCAAGTAGCAATGACAAAAAAGTCGCAGTCAGCGCCAAATAACAGCTGTATACAAGCGACTTTTGAAAAAAAGGATCGGTTAAAACCTGGTAAAAATTAGCGACTGTGATTTTATTAAGACCAATCAGCGGATAATAACCTAAACTGATTTGCAACCCTTTAAACAGCGCTGCGATAATCACAACGCTGTTTAACAAAATAAAAGGCAAAACGAGTATTTTTTTTCTATTCATGTAAAACATGCTCTTTCCATAACGCTTCAATTATTGGGATTTTCTCTGCTTGAACCTCGGGAATTTGTTTTTCTTGCATTTCCTCAAGGGAAAGCACTCCTTGATTTTTATACAAATCAGTTAATTTTTGATTGGTTTCATCTGATAATTTTTCAGAGTCAAAAGGTGGAATGCTGTAGCCATACTTGGCTTCTGCTTTTTTTAGCTGCGCAGACTCACTTGTCATTTCATTGATCAAAACTAATGCTGCTGCTTTGACTTTAGAAGTATCAGCAATCGCTAAGTAACTTTGATTTGCGATCGTTCCTTTATCAAACAAGAATGATTCAGTTGTTGCTTTAAATTCATTATCGCTACGTTTTTCTGCTACATGCATCTGAGCATAGCTGTAGCTCATATCAATTTGTCCGTCTGCAAACATTTGATCTAATTCGGCAGTTGTGGTCGGATAGGTTTTTCCTTGCTGCCATAAATAAGGTTTGATTTCATTTAAGTAATCTAGACCTGGTTTAATAACCTGATATAACTCTTCCTTATTGGCTTTGGCCTTTTCAACTTTATCATAGCCGACGATATCGCAGATAATATTACGAACAAAGGCGCTGCCAGTGAATTCTGGTGGAGCCGTATAGGTGATTTTCCCAGGATTTGCCTTCGCGTAGGCTAACAAAACTTGAGTATCTGTCGGAAATCCTTCTTTGAATTTTTCTTTATCTCCAGCAAAAACTAATTGTGCACTGCCATATGGAACTTCGTAGCCGTCAATTTTGACACCGAAATCATATTTTGAATTATGTCCATCAACGTCCATCAGCTTTTCAAAGCTTTCGACATTTTTCGTGATGGGACCATAAAGCAGTTTTGCTTGTTTTGCCGTATAAAAATTTTCACCATTGATCCACATAACATCAATATCACCTGATTTTGTGCCGGCTTCTTTCTCCGTTGTCAGCTTATTCAAGATCTGATCAATGTCCATCGGAACTCGTTTTACGGTAATATCATATTTTTCTTTCATGGCTGGGGTAACCACTTCATCGACCCATGCATTGGCCTTTTCATCGCCGCCATATCCGTAAAAGGTCACTGTTTCACCTTTGCCTTTTTTTACTGCCTCAGAAAAGCTACTAATAGAATCTGTTGTTTTCGTTTCTTTTGTTTCACTGGTCTTACAGGCAGCTAGAGAAAAAAGCATCCCTGCTGTCAGTAGACCGATTAACCATTTCTTCATTATTTGCTCCTATGCTTTTGTGACTATTTTTTTTGATTGATAACGATTCTTCCAAGCTCGTATCGGATTATCTAGTGGATGCGCAGGACTTTTGTCGTCTTTATGTATTACCTCTCCAAAGATCAAATCCAATAAATGCCAAGCCTCACCCCCGCCGAGAATCATGGCTGAAGTACAGCTGGAACAATAGGTTACAATGTGATCTGTCTTAAAATCTTGAACGCGCTTGGCTGCAAAATCCTTCGCGAGATTCGGATTAGAAACACCGCACATCCCGCCCATTCCGCAGCAGAGGGTGTTTTTTCCCGACAAACGATTTTTCTGGACCTGATAGCCTAGCTGCTCCAATAGATAGCGAACCGCTTGATGAATCTCCGTCATTTCCTTCGTTGGACAGGAATCTTGGATAGAAAAAACAACATCACTTGTTTTCCCTTTTCCGATAGCTTCCTTTGGTAATCCTAACTCGGCCATCTTTACCCATAACGAGGATGTAGGAAATTGATTTTGAAGAGTCATTGTTTTTATGCACCCTTGGCATGCAACGATCAATTCATCAATTCCAGCCTTGTGGACCTGTTCTGATAGTTGTCCAAAGCGCTGCTGAAACAATTGCTCCTGACCGATCATCCGAGTCGGTTTGCCGCAACAACCTTGGATAACAGCTAAATCAGGATAAAAACCTTTTAAATAATCGATGATTTGTGCGACTTGCTTCGGACTGCTAGAGCTTAGAGAACAGCCTGCCATAAAACCATATTTCATTTTGCTTCTCCTCGATTCACAGCCGTAAATAGTTTACTTGTTGATAGTTTTTGATGCATTTCAACGCTTTTGAGCTGTTTAAGCGGTAATCCTTCCTTGATTAAATCTTGACGCATCGCTAAAAAGGCTTCGTCTAATTTCAGTTTTAACGGACAAACAACTGTACAGCGACCGCACAACATACAGGAGTACGGAACGATTGGTTCTAAGCCTTCTGCTAAAAATTGTTGAAACAGCTTTTTAGGATCATCACAATACTGCTGCAAAAAGAGACAATCTTTCATGCACCGTTGACAACTGGTACAATTTTCCGCGATTAAGCGAGCCATTTCAATTGTTCCCTTCGAATAATCCATTAAACAAACTCCTTTTTTAGCAAAACGATCACTAGTTGCAGTAAGAGACCAATAAGGATTATTCCGCTCACTAGATAATAAATGGGTATTACTTGCAAGGTGATCGTTGTCTGCCAAATTAGAAAAATAATCGCTATCATTAACAACAACAGTGATTCTAGACTTTTTTTCTTTCTTACTACTAAAAAGGCAACAATCGTTAACAAGAGTGGCAGCAAAAACAATTTGCTGCCGAACAGACTTGCATCCACTTTATGAGAATAAAAGGAAACATTCCGCATAAAGCCTAAATGATTACGGTAGAGATCATTCATCAGATAAATTCCATAGATCAATCCAAATTGAATGATGTGCAAAAAATAACGAAAGATCTTCATTAGTTCAGAATTTTCACCTTGTCTTTATCTCTTGGATCACCAACTTGAACAGGGTATTTGCTTGGGTCCTTCTGGTGAGCTTTATCCCAATCATACCAGCCGCCATCAAAAAGACGAACGTCCTTAAAGCCTTCTTGTTTGGCAATAAAGAACGCCGTAGCCGCACGCCAGCCAGTACCGCAATAAAAAGCAACTTCTTTATCTGGAGTGATGCCCCATTTTTCCCAAGCATCAAAGATTTTCGTTGGCTCCTTCACTGTGCCATCCTTGTTCATTAATTGAGCAACATCAGTACTCGTTTTGCTTGATTTCGCGTACACGGCACCTTCTGGCTCACCCGCATTTTCAATGTAGTCATAGCCGCTTGTTTTTCCAGTAAATTCTTTCCATGAACGAATACTTGCTAGAACCAGATCAGGATTTTTTTCTTTCGCAGCTAATAAATCGTCAGAGGTTGAGATCAGGTATTCAGGACGTCCAGGAACAGCTGCACCAAAATCTTTCGCAGTTTCGGCATCTTGGTTCCCTTTTTCTACTTTGTAATCAGCTTTCTCCCAAGCCTTCAATCCGCCATCAAGAATTTTTACTTGATCGACACCTAACCAGTAAGCAACAAAGGCTACACGTGCTGCCGCATTGATATCACTAGAATAGACGACTACTGGTGTGGTCTTTGTCACACCGCGTTTCAAGAAGACTTCCTTGCAGGTTTCCGCATCTAAAATATTCCAATTGTTTTCTTCAGTTTCGATTTCCATCGTGTCGATATGCAATGCGCCTGGGATATGAGCTTTTTTATAATCTTTCCCTTCGCCGTAAGAAGCCTCAATTACTACGGTCTTATCATTGTCTTTCATCTGCTTATTCAACCATTTTGCATCCACAAAAAAATCATCCTTCTTAATATCTTTACTGTCTACCAAACGTTGAACTTTGTTCGTCTTCTTTGCTGCTTGAACCTGTTCTGTTTTAGCGAACACGACCAATGCGGTCAATAATAAGCAACTTACTACTGTTAATACTTTTTTCATCTTACTGCTCCTCTAAGTTTATTTTTTCACTTGAACCGTTTTCAACAACAGTTTACTGATCTTTTAAGCACAACAAAAAAACATACTTAATAAGTATGTTTCCTCCTAATCACTAATTAATTGTAGGCGGAATAACCCTTTCAATGCAACGCAAAAAAAGGTTCTGGGAGGAAATTCAATTGTTCTACTTGCTTAGAAACTCTAAGTAACGATTGATATCATAGTCACCGCTGATAGTTTTTAAACATGAGAACACCTCCTGAATCCATTTTATAACTGAGTTCTTTTCCCTACCGAGTATAACGAAACAATATATGTTTAGCAAGGAAATTTAAGTCAAAAAAGAACAAAAACTATTTTTGTGAAGAAATGATTATTCGGTTGTACGCTTTCGATAGTCTTTCTGTTAAAAATCAGCTAGAATGAACTTATTCAATCAGAGAAAGAAGGGAATCTATCTATGAGTATTTTTGATGGTTTAATGGGAAATGCTAGTCAACATGACAATAAAGCAGTTGAAAAAAAGTTAGAGGATGTTTTAATATCAGGAGAGACGGTTTCTTTGGCTTTTAAACTAGTTCGGGATTTGATTGTCTTTACAGATTTCCGTTTGATTTTAGTGGATAAACAAGGTGTGACTGGTAAAAAGGCAGAGTACAAATCTATTCCTTATCGTTCGATTTCACGCTTTTCAGTCGAAACAAGCGGTCACTTTGATCTAGATGCCGAATTAAAAATTTGGATATCCAGTGCTGAGTTACCTGCTGAAAGGATTCAATTTAGAAAAGACAAAAATATTGTGGCGATCCAAAAGGCATTAGCTTTAGCATTGTCAAAATAAATGAAAAGGACAAGAACTGAACGATCTGTTCAATGTCTTGTCCTTTTATTCTCTCCAAGCGTTGCCGTTTTATTTTTGGGTTTGTCAACTAAACTGTGGAAGTTAAATAGTTAAGAGTTTTTAACAACCATA
>OKKI01000261.1_pt1 | contig 7958 bp, 9 predicted proteins | sample 1609761 | NCBI WGS metagenome assembly OKKI01 (sample SAMN04436590, study PRJEB24849) | human gut metagenome | biome: human gut; feature: NICU; material: stool | host: Homo sapiens | place: USA: Saint Louis, MO | collected 2009-10-29
AAGTATAACTGTTCGTGAAAAAATCCGCCTTTTTAGAAACAATCTTTTCGATAATTTTATTTTCTTGTTGTTTTTTCATGGTATTCTAAGGTGGTAGAAACAATAGTTTCGTTCAACTAATTTTATGAGCTGCTGAATTGTCAACTTCATTGCTTTAGCGCGTCGGTAAAAGGGAGAATGATTTAGATAATAGAATTTTTTATATCCATTCATTGACGCGAATCTGACAAAGGAGGATGAAAAATAGTGACGGGAAAATTTTTTCAAGAATTTCGAGAAAAGAAAAATCAATCGATTATGAACACTTCCGAGGGAATCGTGACGCCGCAATTTTTACGAAAATACGAACGGGAAAATGGAGATATTCGATTTTCTAATTTGCTTCAATTATTAGGTCGGTTAAATATAACGTTCGATGAGTTTGTTTTTGAAATTGACGATAGCATGGATGTTTGGTTGTATAAAATCGAGGAAGAGATTGATCAAGCTTATCATGCCGGAAATTCTTTTTTATTAAAAAAATTCGTGGAAAATCAAGAAAAATTGTATCGGCAAACCAACGAAGAACGATTTCTTTTTGCTGCACTTATTGGAAAACGATTTTACAATTATATATTCTTGCCTAGTTATACAGTTGATTTAGCACCGATCGCTGACTATTTGAGGGAAACCGAAACCTGGGGGAAGTTCGAGTTCTTTTTGATTACCTATAACGGGGATCTTTTTAAACCAGAGGAAGCTTATTTTTATACCAGGCGCTTAGTCAAGCAGTATGACGGCAGCTTTGAAATGCGAAAGTGGCGTTATGATGCTCTGCTTCATCTAACACGTTATTTGATTGAGGAGAATTATTTGGATCAGGCGGAAAAAATTCTTTCAGAATATATGGAAAAAATAACGCCGAATCGTGATTTGAAGTATATTCACCATGATTTATACGCGAAGTTTGTTTATGGTTTGCTGCTGGTTAAAAAGAAGAACCCCAAAGGACAGCGGCAATGTGAACGGATTATCGACATTTTTGTAGAAGATTGCGGTTATGTGAATTACGGTAATCGACTAAATATTCTTTATCAGTCAACGCTTGCAAAGGTTAAAGAAGCATAATAATGATGTATAAGGATATCAGTTAAATTATCTCAGCAAAAATATGTTTTAAAGAATGGAGTTAAAAGATGAATAATTCACTTGGCTTCAGCGCTTCAAAATCAGGAGAAATTATTTTGAACCCGATTTTCGTTGCAAGTTTGATAAAAACATTCATATCAGGCTCGTTTCTTCGCGTTTTTTTAATTGTATTTTATTAGATGACGGTGAGATTTACATTGGTGATGATGTTCTTTTTGGACCATGTGCAGGAAATCATGCGATTATATCATGCGATCATCCAGAAGAACGAATGACAGGGAGCTATTCCAAAAAAGTCGTGATTGAAGACAATGTTTGGATAGGTGCGAATGTCACGTTTGGTAAAAATACGATCATCGGCTCAGGGAGTGTCGTGACTAAAAATATTCCAGAAAATGTTATTGCGGTTGTAAATCCTTGGAGTGTTTTAAGAGAAATTGCAGAAGAAGATAAGGTTATCTCTTTATAAGAAATTCGTTTCAGAGAAGCTTTAAATAAAAGCTTTTGATTTTCTATGGTAAACTATTTCCGAATGGAGTGTGAATCAATGGCAAATTATGGTTACCCAATTGATGAGGATTGGACACACGAGGAGATTGTGACAGTCATCAATTTTCTGAATCTTGTTGAAGCAGCGAATGAATCTGGTATTGAGACAGAAGCTTTTTTGACTGGATATAAAAAATTCAAAACAGTTATAAAAAGTATCGGTGAGGAAAAGCGGATCGGGCGCGAATTCCAAGAAGTCAGTGGTTATTCTTTATATCGAACATTACAAAAGGCGAAAGCTGCGACAACTAAACGATTTAAGATGTAGGAGGACTAAAATGGAACAAGAAATCATTAGCTGGATTTATGAAGCAGCAGAAAGAATTAAGGCGGGATTAGGCGATGCCTTAAAGGTTGATCAAAAAAGCGGACGTACTGATCTAGTTACGAACGTTGATAAGGAGACGCAGGATTTTATCGTCAGCAAAATCAAGGCCTTTGATCCAGAAGCAAAAATTTTAGGTGAGGAAAATGGTCAGGATGAGACTCCGATCGACCATGGCCGGGTGTTCGTTATTGATCCGATTGACGGAACATTGAACTTTGTGATGCAGCAAGAAAATTTCTGTATCATGATCGCGGTCTACGAAGAAGGTGTCGGACAGCTAGGCTTTATCTATGATGTCATGAGAGATGAGCTTTTTTGGGGCGGTCCAAAGGTAGGAAAAGTCTTCTATAATAATGAAGAGCTTTCTGCGCCAGAGAACAAATCCTTAAATCAAGGTTTGCTTGGCATGAATCTAGCTCTGTATCGTAAAAATATCTATCATGCACAGGAAATCGGGAATCAATCCATGGGAGTACGGGTCTTAGGATGCGCGGGATTAGATTTTATCGCGATTTTAAAAGGAACTCAGATCGGCTATGTCAGTTCTTTGAGTCCATGGGATTATGCGGCGGGTAAAATCATGATGGAGCTATTGGGAATGCTGACATGCGGAGCAGACCAAAAGCCATTAAGCTTCAAAGGTCGTGAGTTCTTTATCGGTGCTACACAAGCGGCGATGCAGGAAATTCAAGCGTTTGATGAAGAGAAAAATTAAGAAAAAGACTTTTTCTGAAAAAATGAAAATGTTTTACTAACACTCTTAATGATTTTCTGTTATAATTGTCAATCGAGTGAGTCTCGCGTTACAAGAAAAATTGAATTACAGAGAAGATATCCGCAACGTGGCAATTATCGCCCACGTCGACCATGGTAAAACAACACTAGTTGATGAAATGCTTAAACAATCAGATACCCTTGATAGCCACGTTAACTTACAAGAACGGGCAATGGATTCAAATGCATTAGAAAAAGAACGTGGAATCACGATCTTAGCGAAAAATACAGCTGTAAACTACAAAGACTACAAAATCAACATCATGGATACACCTGGACACGCCGATTTTGGTGGAGAAGTAGAGCGTATCATGAAAATGGTTGACGGTGTATTGTTAGTTGTAGATGCTTATGAAGGCACAATGCCGCAAACACGTTTTGTATTGAAAAAAGCGTTAGAACAACATTTGACACCAATTGTTGTGGTGAATAAAATCGATAAACCATCTGCTCGTCCTGAAGAAGTTGTCGATGAAGTGTTAGAATTATTTATCGAATTAGGTGCAGACGATGATCAATTAGATTTTCCAGTAATCTATGCTTCAGCAATCAACGGAACTTCTAGCTTATCAGATAATCCTGAAGAACAAGAACCAACAATGGCTCCTGTATTCGATACCATTATTGAAAAAATTCCTGCTCCCGTTGACAACAGCGATGAGCCATTGCAATTCCAAGTTTCTCTACTAGATTATAATGATTATGTAGGCCGTATCGGTATCGGTCGTATTTTCCGCGGAAAAATGAAGGTTGGCGACCAAGTTTCGGTTATGAAGCTTGACGGTTCGATTAAAAATTTCCGTGTAACGAAAATCTTTGGTTTCTTTGGTTTGCAACGTTTAGAAGTCCAAGAAGCAAAGGCTGGCGATTTGATTGCTGTTTCTGGGATGGAGGATATCTTCGTCGGGGAAACAGTGACACCTGTTGACCATCAAGAAGCATTACCAATCTTGCATATTGATGAACCAACATTACAAATGACTTTCTTAGTGAATAATTCACCGTTTGCCGGACGTGAGGGGAAATATGTAACGTCTCGTAAAATCGAAGAACGTTTGATGTCAGAACTACACACAGACGTTTCATTGCGGGTTGAAAACACTGATTCACCAGATGCGTGGACTGTTTCAGGTCGTGGTGAATTGCACTTGTCAATCCTGATCGAAAACATGCGTCGTGAAGGGTATGAATTACAGGTTTCACGTCCAGAGGTAATCGAAAGAGTTGTTGATGGTGTGAAATGCGAACCATTTGAACGAGTTCAAATTGATACTCCAGAAGAATACATGGGCAGCGTAATCGAAGCTCTTGGTCAACGTAAAGCAGAAATGCAAGACATGATTCATTCAGGAAATGGTCAAGTTCGTTTGGTTTTCTTGGCTCCAGCTCGCGGTTTGATCGGATTTACAACAGAATTCTTATCAATGACTCGTGGCTACGGTATTATGAACCATACCTTTGATCAATATTTACCATTGATTCAAGGCGTTATCGGCGGACGTCGTAACGGTGCATTAGTTTCTGTAGATAACGGAAAAGCAACGATGTACTCAATCATGAGTGTCGAAGAACGCGGAACGGTCTTCGTTGAACCTGGTACTGAAATTTATGAAGGTATGATCGTCGGCGAAAACAGCCGTGATAAAGACCTAGGCGTAAATATCACGAAAGCTAAACAAATGACAAACGTTCGTTCAGCAACGAAGGACCAAACGTCAGTCATTAAAAAGCCACGTATCTTAACATTGGAAGAATCTTTAGAATTCTTGAATGATGATGAATACTGTGAAATCACACCAGAAACGATTCGTCTACGTAAACAAATTCTAAACAAATCTGAACGTGAAAAAGCAGCGAAGAAACGTAAATTAGCTGTTGAATAAGTAAATGATTGAAGGCTGCGCTTTTTAGCGTGGTCTTTTTTTGTTAAAAACTCGTTATTTTAGAGAGTCGAAATGGTCATAGATAGGTTCTAAACGCTAGTGTTTAAGTGTTTTGAAAACAAAAACTTAATAAATCATCTTAAAGTGGGATTATTTCTATATTTTTCAAAAAAAGTTGATATTGAAAGAATTTCAAAAAAGGATTATGTTTTGCTCAGGGACAAAAAAGCATTGTTTTCGGTTTCAAGTTGGTGATTGGGTGTCACCAGATTCGGATTTAGTGGGTTAAAAAAGGAGTTACAAGTATTATTTTGAAAAAGGAGATAAATCAATGAAAAATTATGGCTTAAGTGAGTCCCAACTATTCACTTTAACACGTAAGAATTTAGAAAAACGTATTAGTCAGTATTATCGTGAAACGAATGATGGCGATGGCGCGCTCGAATGTTTGATAGCGCTTCAAGTACGAGAAGAATTAACAGAGGCGGATTTCGCTTTTGTACTAGCCGATCTTGTGCGTCACATTTTTATGCGGACACGTTCGAATCGTTCACTGCGCCGCTACTATCTGTTTTTTACAGAATACTTCGAGAAGAAGGAATGGCGCTTATTAGAAATCAAATTGTTTCCAGCAAAGACCTATGTTGTGGAAAAGCTGAAGACCTTGTTTACACAATTTATTAAAGAACCTTTAGCAGGATTGGTCGGCTCATGACGAGGACCTGCGGAGAAAATGGAGAAAATAGTGAGATAAAAGAAACTAGAAAGGACTAAAAATATGCAAACAACCTATACATTAGCAGCAGAATTCGGCAAAAGCGATGGCAAATCCCATCGACTGCGCATAAAGGATGTTGATTTATCCAAATCAGCAGAAGAGATTAAAGCTTCACTAACAAAATTGACGAAACTAAAACTATTTGAAAAAAATGGCGTTGAATTATTTCAGGAAGTCCGCCATGCCAAAATCATCAAAAAAACAGAAAGAACCATTTTTAATGATGGAAAAGCTGCCAAAAAATCAGCACAGTCTCAAACGGACCAAACAGCAGCTGTCCAAACAATGGAAGAACCAATAAAACAGGCGAAGACACCTGATAATAATCGAGAAGTTCCGGAAACGATTCGGATTCCGGAGGATTTAATCATTACAGAAGAATGGCCGCAGCCGAATCGCTTCGTCCAAACAATTGAGCTGCCAAGTGGCTACCATTCGTGGGATTTGAATGAGAGTCAAGCATTCATGCTGATCAATGCGTGTTTTCCTGCGGGAATCGAACCATTGACTATCGAGGCAGACGATCAATCCGTCCCAGCGAAGCTGATTGTCACCGGAAAACGCACGCAAGAGGCACCACAGGAAGCGATCGTCGCTGCGGTGAACAAGGAATCTCCACCTGCAAAACCTAAGAAAAAACGAAAGCGGTTACTCGAGCGAATTCGTAAACGAGAGTAATCGTTGTGTCCAGCTCATCAAAAAATCCAACGTTGGTATGAGGTGGATCATTGAGTAAAATGTTCTGTACCATTTTTATCAAAATTTAGACAGGGATTTTCTTTGACTCGCTGAGGCCTATCACTCGACTCGATCAAACTTTTTTACTATGCTAAAGAAAAAAGATTTGAGGGAAATCCCATGATGAAATTAATAGTGGAGATTGATCATGATACAACCAGCATCCAGTTTGATGAAGAGGGTACGATGATGATTTTTCGCAACTTGAAAAAGGTGCCTGCCTTGACTAAGGATCAGCTTGTACTGTATTTCAAAGGCCGTGAAGCGCAGTCGGTGGATTATGGTCAGACGATTGACCAAAAAATCCTGAAGGAAGCGGACAGTCTGGTAACGATCAGTGTTCCGTGGGATATTGAAGGCCGTGAATTAGCTCAACAAATGCTGGAGGTTTGGCAAAAAAACGCGCTGAAAACGGCCGGGTTATTTGAGGAGCAAAAAATTGCCGTGAACCGCTATCCTATTGTAGCAAGACATCAGGAACGACTTTTCGAGCTATTAACTACCTTTGGCTTTGAGAATAAAAAAGTCAAGGCTAAACCAGCAAAGGCTCAGCATCGCTGGAATAAGCAAGTCAACGAAATTCCATTTTATATTGATTATAATAATGCAAAAGGGGAAGTTATCTGGCAAAAGCGCAATGAAATGCGGCTGTTGGCTGGTGCGAAATTAACACAGGAAATGCCTTTGAACAAAGATGGTTCGGTGGGATTTAGTGCACGCTTAACTGAAAAATTGAGAGCGGATTATGCCGATAAAATCTCTAACTATACAACAACAGAGGATATAATCTTTAAGAGTGTGAATGAAGTCGGTATCTTTCTTTATTATGCCGGAACGAATGGCTGGCTCGTCTTCAAGGACAAGGATGGCAAAACAATTGATGAATATACCGTGGTAAAATAAATAGAAATTCAGTCTGAAATGAAATTGGCTTATTAAAGGTCAATTTCTTTTTTATGTTTTCAAACCATACAAAAAAATTGAGGCGGAAAATCATCTGATTTCCCCCTCAATTTTTATAAGGAAAGTATAAAATTTTCACATGAATGAATCGCTTTACAGCGGGTATATTCATGCCCGATTTCACGAAAATGCTTTTTTATAGGTCTAGATATTTTGTTAAGTAATCGGCCATACCGTCTTCACTATTTGGCTTTTCCGTGATATCATCCGCGACAGATTTTAATTGATCTGTCCCGTTTACCATGGAAACACCCCAGCCGGCAAATTTTAACATGTCCACATCGTTGTGTTCATCGCCAAATGCTAAGATATCTTCTTGCTGCACGTTAAGACTATTAATCACCCGTTTAAGTCCATGAGCTTTTTGAATCCCTTTAGCTACGACTTCCAACATCGGATTTGGACCGCCCCAAGTATTGACTTCAACTTCATGTCCAAATTGCTGTTTTAATTCCTCGGAAACACTGCCGACATTTTCAGGTTGGCTGCGTAATAGAACAGACGTTGCATTTGTTCGTAAAGTATTAATCGTTAACAAATTATCATTTGTTGCAAAATCACTGGCGAAGAAATGCTGATCGAAGAAATTTAAATCATCGATAAAGAAGGTCTCGCGGTTTTCAGCGGCGATGAAATCTAGCTTCAAGTTTTTCTTTTCCGACATTACATCGAAAACAATCTTCCGATTAACAGAAGTTTCCTGTTCATCTGCCCATTTCTTCCCAGGAAGATGAACAAGGGCGCCGTTAAAATTAATCATCGGCGTAGTTAATTGTAATTGCTGATAAAAGTTTTTACTCATGCGGTAAGGACGTCC
>OKKI01000288.1_pt1 | contig 7178 bp, 8 predicted proteins | sample 1609761 | NCBI WGS metagenome assembly OKKI01 (sample SAMN04436590, study PRJEB24849) | human gut metagenome | biome: human gut; feature: NICU; material: stool | host: Homo sapiens | place: USA: Saint Louis, MO | collected 2009-10-29
TGAAAACCAAGAAGCAAGAAGAGTTGATCGATTCTTTTTTCGCACACTAGACGCTGAAGACAAATCTGTATATCGTGATATTATCGTTTACCTATCCGAACTCGGTTATAACCCAAAAAAGGAACGCTCACATATCTCATTCAAGCATAGCCGGCACAATAAACAGATCGCCAAAATAGGCATCCGAAACAAAAAAGAGCTCTCTCACTTTTTTGCGCTGCGATTTTCCGCCTGCAACGACTACTCACAAAAATTTGCCGAAATTGTTCGTACCAACATTGAAAAATATCCCAGCAAAACCCCCGGCTGCATCGACAACACCTGCGACTATTGCGCCGGTGAACCCGACACACATATCTACAGCTACGCTTACCCAGACGGAGAGAAAAAAGCCCATTGCGGCGCCCTCGCACTGGAAATTCCGAATATTTCCGCCGACGATTCCAACGAGATCAAACAGCTTATTAAAGAAGAACATGAGTATTTGCTGAAGTATGAGGCAAAGCGATAAATGAAATAAACAAGAGCCGCAAACGATTAATTCGCTTGCAGCTCTTGTTTCTGATGGTTAAAAATTTGAAGTTTCGTGCAAATTTTGACGAAAAACTCGAAAATATGAAGTTTGCTTCAAATTTACTCACCTTGCCTTCTTTCCTCTTGTTTCACTAACACAAAAGCTTTTTCAGGAGTATGAATGATGCCATAACAATCAAATCACAGACTTGCTTCCTAATTTTTCGTATTCCTCAATTATTAATCGATCCAACAAGCTAAGTAACTCAGCTATCTTTTTCGCACTAAACATTTCCTTGTTGCTGCTGACCAGTCGCTTCATTCCCATCGCACTTTGAGACAAAATAAATTGAGATTCATGGGCTTTACTTTGCAAGGAACCATTTTCTATAGCGCTTAATGTGGAATAGCTGATGCCTAAAAGACTAGCATATTCTTTTTGACTCAAATGATACTTTTTACGAATATCGCGTATTTTTTCAGGCATTAACCAGTTTTTACGCTGTCTATACTCATTATAATTTCGGATCAAATTTTCATTTGGACGGTCAAAATCAGCATATTTTTCCCCACAATTTGAACATTCAAAATAATGATGCTCGACTTCAAGCTCCAATTCTTTGACCTTCACGCTCTTTAGCACATTAATTTCCTTAAAGCTGTCATTTCCACACTCGTAACACATTCTTTCCATTTAAGACACCTTCCTTCTAAATTGATTCATGAAATGAAATAAAAATCGTTCCGTCTTTGCAATAATGAAATTTGACATAAGCCTCTAGCCTAATCTTGGTCTTCGATGAAAATACAGGCATCAAGAATCTCCAGACCGATCCTGTTTGTAGCCTACCTCTTTTAATGTGCGGTTGTTCAGGTCCCGATAAATAATGCTCAACTTTTAGATTCTTTTCAAGGTAATACAAAGCCTCTTCCTCAATCCATTGAAGCCTGTTGAGTGTATCCTGATTCTTCTCTCTCGGAATGATGTGACAACGCCCATTTTTATAGTCCTTTTTGAATACATTAATAATATTTTCTATTTCTCGAGATTCTACCATATCTGCCCTCCAAGGTTACCCTTGAGTAACCCAATTAAAGTTAAGATAAAAATTCTTGTAAATAGCTTTATAACCTTTCCTATATAAAATTACGCTTTTTTAAACACATCGATTCCCAATTTAATCAGTGTCACAAAAAAAGGCCGTCAACATTTTCAGATCGTTGACGGCTTTATTCGGAACTATATTTTCCGATATTAAGTTTTTGCGGCTATTTCTTTATTTCCCCCTACTACTTCACAAACGGAGCAACTTCCTCTGTCAACTCCTCAAAATCCAACTGATTAACCTCTTCGATCTGCCGGATCATTTCCTTTGGCAACTGTGGATTCATCCCACCACAGATTGCGGCACTGATAGCGCCGATCGTGTCGGTATCCCATCCTAGAGAAGCGCTTAGTTGGGCGGCTTTTAATGGATCGCCTTTGGCTAATTCGACGATGACAAAGGCGCTTGGGATGGTTTCGATGGTTTCCATCCCAGTCCCGATTTCTTCGTATAGTCGTTTTAGGATGACGGCTTCATCGGCTTCCTGACGCAGGATCTTGCGTGCCTGATTCATGCGGAAGGTCAGTGAAGCGGCTGGAAAATCGTGTCCGTATTCTTTGGCGGCATTAATCGCCTCAAAGGCCACTGACCAGATTTCTTCGATGGATTTTCCCCCACGAACAGTATAGCTGATCGCGGCAGCTACCGCACTTGCGCCGGCGATGGCGATTTTGGTGTTGTGGGTTGGCAGGCAGATTTCCGCGACATTTTTTACCAGTGTCGGCAAGTCACGATAGTCGCTGATCAATCCAATCGGGGCAATTTTCATGGATGCTCCATTGGTTGTTCCTGTGACACCCGTCTCTTCGATCGGCACGCCTTGAGCAATTTTATCCAAAGCCTTTAACGTTGACGGGCCGGACACAAAGGCGGAAACGCCTGAATTGTCGTTCCATTCCCGCAGCTCAGCAACATAGTCCGCCACCCGAATCTGCCCATTGTTTTTCTTGATCATGGATAGGATCATCAACACGTTTAGCGTATCATCGGTGATCGCTCCTGCCGCTAATTTGCGTCCAAAGACATCGTTTTCGTTGGATGCGATTAATTCGGTTACGCCATCGGGAAAGTTCTGACGGATTTTTTCCTGTGACCAGCATTCTGTCGGCATCCCCATCGCATCGCCTAATGCACCGGCGGCGAGTACGCCCCAAATCTTTTCTCTCACTTAATTTACCTCCGCTAAGTTGATTGCTTCTGCTTGATTGTTGAAAGGAATGACGGTCATGACCTTGTCGTTGAGCTTCACATGACCTTCCTGTTGGCTAAGCACATCTAGAAATTGATCAGAATTCGTAACCGTCACAAAGGATTCAATCGAATAACCTGCTTCGGAAACTCTTTCCAAATCCACTTCTAGAATTTTCTCGCCTTGAACAACAGATTGTCCTTTTTCTACTAATGGTTTAAAGCCTTGGCCTTCTAATTCCACCGTATCAATCCCGATATGGATCAACACTTCGATCCCCGTGTCACTAATGATTCCAATGGCGTGCCCGCTTGGAAAAACAGTCTCTACCGTACCAGTGACTGGCGAAACCACCTCACCTTTATCTGGAACAATCACAAAACCGCTGCCTAATGCTTTTGATGCAAAGCTTGGATCAGCTGCCTGTTCGATGGGTTTGATTTCTCCTGTTAAAGGTGAAACCAACACTTCAGACTTCACGAGACTTTTTTCTTCAGGATCAACGACATCATCTTCTTTTTTAAAGGTCATATAGGTTAACACGAACGGCACCGCCGCAGTCGCGATTGATGCAATAACTGCGATGATGACGCCATTCATACTGCCGCTTTTCGGATCAATAAAGGCCGCAAAGCCTAGAATCCCAAAGGACATCGCGTACATTTTTGTCGAGGTCAAAGCCAAGATCAATGACCCCACCGCACCGCCAAGCATTGAGAAAGCAAAACGTTTCTTGACAGGTAAACTAAAGCCGTAGATCGCCGGTTCGATGATACAGAACAAGCCCGATACCATCGCTGGAATCGCCAAGGCCTTTTGATCCTTCGAGCGCGTCCGTAAAAAGACTGCTAACACAACAGCGGTTTGGGCAAAGTTGGCGGTAAAGGACATTGGGAAAATGTAATCCACGCCTGATTGTGCCAAATTCGTGATCCCGATCGCTGAAATCGGCCAATGCAACCCAAAAAATAACCAATGGTTGATAGAGCAACGCTACGACTAACGAAGTCACAACAGGTGAAATGCCGTATAACCCTGATACGCCGGCACTGATCAATGAGCTAAGAACATTCGTCACCGGACCAACCACCAAAATTGCTAAAGGAACCGTGATCAAGATCGTTAAGAACGAATTCACGTTGTGGGCAAGCACTGCCGGCACGACCTTTTTCAGCCATTTTTCTACCTTTGAACCGACATAGACAATAAAGATAATCGGAATGACCGTGTATTGATAGCCATTTGCCGGAAACAGAATCGGAATCCCGAAGAAGGTGTTAAAGACCGGCGTTTGGAACAGCGTCCCGTTGAACAACGTATATAGCGCATCGCCGCTCGTCAGTCCTGTCATCAGCTCTGGAATCAGCAGCGTTGCTCCAAGCATCATCCCCACAAACGGGTTCATCTTGAAGGCCTTCGCACTCGTGTAGCCGAGTGTGACAGGTAAAAAGTAAAAGACCGCCTGCCCCATCGCATGCAAAATAATATACGCACCATCGTCGATCGACAAAACATTCGTCGCCGTCAATAAAGCCAAAATCCCCTGCAGCAAACCAGAAGCGGTTAAAATTCCTAAAACTGGCGTGATCACTTTGGTAATCGTGTCAACTAACGTACTGACTAACCCTTTTTTCTCTTCTTCCGCCGCGACCGTTTTCCCATTCAACTGTTCTTGAACCACTTGAAAAATATCCGCCACGTTTGTTCCGACAACTACCTGAAACCGTCCGCTGGCAAATTGCGCACTCATCACATCCGGCGATTTCACCACTTCCTCACGCTGGACCAACGAATCATCCTTCAAAGTAAAACGCAGCCGCGTCATACAATGCGTGACGCTTAACACATTCTCCTTTCCTCCGACCTTTTCCAAAATAAATGACACCAAGCTTTGATACTTATCCATGTTGCTTCCCCCTTTTTTTGGCACTTGAATTGTCAAATCAAGTGCAACACTTTATTAAAGAAGACTTCATAAGGTGTTTTCCAACCTAGACACTTTCTAGGTCTGCTATTTAGTTTTTCAACCATCCGATAAATCGTTGTGTCATCTACCGTGTCCATCTCTTTCGATTTTGGTAAGTATTCTCGAATAAGACCATTCGTATTTTCATTTGTTCCTCGTTGCCATGGGGCATGCGGATCTGGAAAATAAAAGGGCACATTATTCAATGCTTCTGTAACCGCGAAATGATTGGAGAATTCTTTTCCTCTATCTGGAGTGATCGTTTTAACCACCTCATTGGGGATACTGCTTAAAAGTTCAATCATTTTTTCGCTCACGTAAGCAGCTTTCTTTCTCGGCGCTTTTCCTGCTAAAAGGAATCGCGATTTTCGATCTGTCAACGTCACTAAACAAGCACCACCAGTTTTTCCAGCTACAGTATCGGCTTCCCAATGGCCAAACTCACTTCTATCGTCTGCGGATTTTGGACGGTCATGGATCGAATGCGTAATGCGTATTTTTCCACGAGTCTCGACGTGATTTTTTGTATGCCTTGTTTTTCCTCGATGACGTAATGAACGGATCAGTCCTCTATTGCCATGGGAGAGCGGTTCTGTATCGAAAATACCGTTGTAAATGGCACGGTAGATCGTGATAAAACTGATGGAGAAATCCGCATGTTCGAACTTCAAGCGGTTAGAAATTTCTTCTGGCGACCATTGAAAATCGACAAATAAATGACGAACGATTGACCAAATTCGCGGATCTTTTAGAAGGTTATGACGTCCGCAGTTTTTTCTTCGAGAAGCATACTTTTTGTCTGCTTTGGAAGGGGAGTAGGTTTTCTCCTTGTTTCTTCTCAGTTCACGTGAAATGGTAGACGGGCTACGATGAATGTCATTTCCAATTTTTCTAATAGAAACACCTTCTTCGTGAAGTAGAAAGATTCTTTCTCGTTCGAGTATGGTAAGATGATGATACTGGCTCATAATTATCTTCCTCCTAGTAGTGTTCTCGACAAACCTATTCTAGTTGGATATTGATTATGAGTCATTTTTTATGTGTTGCACTTAAAGTGTAAATTCAAGGGATTAAATTTAGCTTTATAATGTTCTCACGGTATCCACGATACTTTCATGCTCAATGTTCGTAACATCAAAGTGCAAAATATTGAAGGTCGCCTCTAAAATGAAGCTGATTCCAAAGACCGAAATAACTGTTCCGATTCCCACCTTTGCTCCCAATAGCCAACCAATCAGCAGCACCGTGGCCTCGATTACACCGCGAACAATTCCGATGGGAACCTTCGGCAGACGTTTTCCCAACGCAACCATCAAAGCATCACGCGGCCCGCAGCCAAGCGATGCCCCAATATAAAAATAACTTCCAATGCAAATCGACAGTTGTCCAAGTAACAGCATCAAGATGCCAGAGAAAAAATTGTTCATTTGAGGGATCAGATCCACAGCTTGAATCAGATCCACGAAAGTTCCAATCAGAATCGTGTTAAGAATTGTTCCAAAGCCAATTTTTTCCTTTAAAGCTATATCAATTACTAAAATGACAAATCCGCTAATGATTAAAATATTGCCATACGTTTGGTCTGTCAGATAAGCTATTCCCATACTGAAGGCCTCCCAGGAAGCCAAGCCGATATTTGCCTGAATCGTTAAAAACGAACCCAATGCGAATAAAAACAAACCAAATACCAACTTCACCAACCGAACACTATACCCTTTCATTCAATCCCCACTTTCTACTCCCTAAACATCAGCATCAAAATATGTGTTTCCTCATTCGTCGGATTGGCATACTTGTGATTGCAATTTGCTAAAAATTGAATTGCTTCTCCTTCTTCTAGTTCAAAACTCTTTTCACCAACCTGAATAGCCAATACCCCTTGTGTACAAATAATGTATTCTCTGATTCCAGCTTCATGATATTCAGATAAGCGCTCCGAGTGAGGCGCGATCACATGACGCATCATTTCAAATTTTTTATCCGGATCAAACTCAAACAAATTATACGTATCAAACCCTTTTGAAGTTGAATAATGCTTACTATTACTTTTTCTGATTACTGACACATCCGGTGTTTCTATATAAGTCAGCTGGGCTAAAGGAATATGAATTCCTGTACAAATTTTCTCTAGCATCGAAATCGTCGGACTTTTAGCGCAACGCTCGATCTCACTTAGCATACTCTTACTAACGCCGGACAATCGCGCCAGATCATCTAAGGTCAGATTTCTTTCTTGGCGAATTCGTTTAATATTTCGACTGACAATTTCATTTGCTGAAATCATAACATCCTCCAATTACTATCTCGAATAAAATCCACTATAGTGTAAATTTAATAGATAACATCGTGTTTGTCAACATCACTAAAGGCTGAGCTTTATGTTTTCCTTAATTCCAAATACACA
>OKKI01000322.1_pt1 | contig 6031 bp, 14 predicted proteins | sample 1609761 | NCBI WGS metagenome assembly OKKI01 (sample SAMN04436590, study PRJEB24849) | human gut metagenome | biome: human gut; feature: NICU; material: stool | host: Homo sapiens | place: USA: Saint Louis, MO | collected 2009-10-29
AATATTATACAAAAGAACATATTCGAAATCTATAAGTTTTAATAAAAATATTTGATAACAATAGACAGCACAGCGAACTTTAAACGGAAATGAAGTTTGTCAACTCCATTCATCATTTATTTTTTTGTGTGCCGTCTTGTACACTATTTTTACACTACTATTCTATCACCTTTTTTCGAACAAAAAGTATCAAAAAAGTATCATTTTTTGTAAATCAGACATTGCCCATGCTTATAAGCTTCCGCAAATTCCAACAATGCAATGTGTCGTAATCGTTTCACGTGAACTTCACTGAAGTGCAATTCTAAACTTATTTCATACACAGAAGCCTTTTCAGGCTCGCAATAAGTCATGGCTAGTATTTTCCGACTTCTCCAGGAAAGTGAGGCTAAAGCTCTTAGAATGGCATCTCGTTCGTTCTCAGCATACACACGCTCCAATAGACCATCTTCTGGCTTATTTATCGATACACCCAATGTTCGGGGCATATCACTTAGAAGTGGTGATTTGATATCTATAGCTGCTTTGCCTGCGATACGTTCCCATTTGCGATACTGAGATAAAATTTTTCGTGCACTCATTTTCGTATTATTTGCGTCTACTTCTGGTAATAAAGCCATCAAATTAGTCACTCCTTATGGTATAATTATCTTGTCAAATTTTTATACATAAAGAGGCGTTGGGAACTTTCCCAGCGTTTTTTTGTACGATCTTGAAACGGAAAAATGAATTTGATAAACTTTTAGTGTGAGCTGGTTTCTAATTTTTCCATACTACCCGAATTTTTCTAGTTCACAAGCCGCTGTTTTTTTGCTCAGCGGTCTTTTTTTCTTACTTATCTCCGTGTAAAATAAGACTAGGGCTAGTAATTTTCTTGAAGTTTGAGACCGACAATTTTGACACTGCACTAGCCCAATGAGTTAGGTTAAATAAAAATACAACCCACTTATTATAAGCACAACGACCTAACTCAGGGACCGCTGATATAACTGTTCAGCGGTCTTTTTCTATGGTATCATCTAAATGAGCTAGTTCTTTCCTTTCTAATTTTCGTTAACGTCAAAACCTATTTCATCTAGCTCGTAGACCGCTTTTTTAGTGGTCTATTTTTGTGATAAAACTATTTTGTCTAACGAAAACCAGGCATTATACCTTTCAAATTCATAAAACCTAGGCTTCTTAATTTATTTTTTTGTTATTTCACTTTGATTCACATAGGTGTACAATATATTTGAGCTAGAAAAATCCATAAATAATCCAAGAATACTACACTAGCTTAGGGACTGCCATATGAAAAAGCGGTCCTTTTTATGATACAATTATGAAGAGCTGATATTTTCTTTTGTTGACTACAAACAACTTTCGCAATCGGCTCATTGACCGCTAACTGACTGCCTAGCGGTCTTTTTTTCTTGCACTACTAGGTGTACAATAGTGATGAGCTGGCCCCTCCTTTTTAATCGGGTTAAAAGCATATTTCAACCAGCTCATGGCCGCTGACCAATCCCCAGCGGTCTGTTTTTGTGGTAAAATTATTTTGTCTAGCGGAAACTAGACGAGAGTTCTTTTCCAAGGCAGCCAGTGGTCGGCTGTCTTTTTTTATTTTTGTTTTAGGTGTAAAATACCTTTGAACTATTCTAATCAGCTACCCATAGTTCATTGACTGCCGTTTCATACCGCGGCAGTCTTTTTTACTATGGCTTCAGTTACCGAATCTTAGTAAACAGAAGTTTTCTCAAAGTCCGGCATTGGACCAAACTTCTTTTCAAACGAATCTTTAGCTTTTCTTGATTCTTCACGAACTAAGTCTATTCCGCTATGCTCAATCTTTTTCGCTGCCATATGCGCATTTTCCTTCATCAACACAAGTGTTTTTTCTTTAGTGTCACACATTACTAAATCAATTATAGAAATTGGTAATGATAATATTCTTGATCCTGAAACAAGGTCGCTGAAAATTATTTCTATTGGCTCAGTTGGTACCATGACGATTGAACATTCCATTCCTGCTATTATCGCTTTGAAGCCAACTGCTCGATTCCATCCGTTTTCACATGCAAGCCACACGTAATACTCCTGTGGATCAATCACTACTTCACTCATTCTCACTCCTCCACTTTCTCGACTGCGCCACCTATTAATGACGTCTGTTGTTTTGCTTCTTTATAGCTTTTGAAATGACATGCTAGTTCTTTTTTGGGCGTAATTTCTACTGTCTCAATTTGTCCTGTTTCTAATGGACTCTTTAGATACATAGTGCTATAACAAACTATCCACTTCGGCTCTTCCTCGACCTCGTAGCCGTCTTGCATGCTAATTAGAGTTTTGTAAGGTCTATCCGATTCCTTAATCCACAGTTGAATCTCAGACAATTGATCCCGGTCAGTCTCGTATGTCTCCGTTGTTAAATCCCAAATAGCAACCTCCAACTGCTCTTTATTTATTTCAAACCACTCCGCCACATACGCTGGCACTTTGACTTTCTGCGGTTCGTTTAGTTGTTCAACAATATTGATAGCGCTCATGAACGTAGCTGCTCTTGCTTCGTAAACTTGCCACAGTTCAGATCCCATCAATAAATTCTTTTGGGATCGTAAGATCGTTTCTTTTTTTTTGCTCTAATTTTTCTAAAACTTCTTGTTTATTCATTTCATACCTCTTTTCTATTTGACCAAAATGGCTGTTTTGGTTAGATAATTACTTGATAAGCAGAGTTACCGGATATCCTCAAAACTAATTTCTTGGGCCAAACCACTAAATGTTTGATTCTCATTCCACCAAACTTCAACTTGAAATATTGATCCATTCGCTAACTTCTGTCGTAGTAAACAATAATCACCTTCCTGTTCCTCTTTCAAGTCGTCTAATGCATCGATATTCATGTCTTTAAAACCAAGATTCGCGAGATATTTATCAAAGTGGGTTCCCCAAGAATCATCTAAAAACTTACAAAATGCTCCGTCTAAAGTAGTTGAGCCATAGTCAAACTCTTTGTCCTCGTATTCAAAAAGGTAATACCACTCTCCATTTTCAATCTTTCTCCAAATCGCAGCTTCTGATCTCCAATCAAACAAGCTATTCCAAAACTTCTCGTAACGCATCCAAACATAAACTTGTAGACTACCTGCATCGTCTGTCTCCTCAATTTTAAATTGTGATAAATCATTTTTTATTCGGAATACCTTTCCAAATTCAGGTTTATTTTTCAAATTATTCCCTCCTCAATTGGTGTGGTTACCGGAACTATTCGTCCATTTCATTAATAATTTTTACAACTTCTGACTTAGCGGATTTACTTAATCTGTAAAAAATAATCTGATTTCTGTTTCTAAATTTCATGTTTGCATATTCTCTTCCAAGCGCTATGCCTAAAATGAATAGAATAATGGTCCATGTCATTCGCCGTCCTCCTGTTCTTTTGGCCACACACGAATAGAAATCAATTGCTTGCAGCCTTGTAGTATCCGTGCAGACTCTTCTACCTCTTCTTGATTATTCGCATGCAGATAACAGGTTTTTATGCGATCATTATGTGCAATGTATTTTACTTGGTATTGGTTCATTCGCCGTCCTCCCTGGAATGTGTATTTTGAAAATAATCCACAGCTAGTTGTGTTTGAAGCTCATCCAAATCCAAATAGACTTTGTTTATAAGTGTCTGTGTGAGATTGTTTTCAACTAAGTATTCGTCTATTTTTTTCAACAACTCGCGAATTTGTTTATATCGCAAGCGATTCTCACATTGTTTAATAAAACGTTTATCGTCCAAGTTAAACCTCCTTGATTGTTGTCTACATATATGACTCAATCAGTTCCAATTTCAATTTAGCTAGTCTACGGACACGGGTTTTTGGGTTCTTTTTACGATTTTTTTCAACTAAAACCCAATCGTAAATGACTCCGTTAGCAATTAATCTTTTTAAAAACTGCTTCTTTTTCTGCCGTTTATTCATTCAAAAAACCTCCTTGATAGTGGTCGTTAGTGGAATTAGTTCTTGTTAAGATAAACAGATTGGTTGGGATGTTCTTCCAAATATTTGATAAGATCCTCTGTGTCCGACAAATCTTCTTCACTACTGTAATACAATCCACCAATCAGCATTGCTAATTCTTCTGCTGTAATTTCGACAAATGATTTTTCCATTTATTCAACCTTCTCTCTCTGTGATTTCGTCCGATAATGTATAAAACTTTTTCAAACATCTTAACGCAATTGCGTTGACAAACTAACGCATATGCGTTACACTATAAATGTAGATAAGAGATAACCCATTTGAAAGGATTTGACCAACATGAACAAAAACGAAATTGCACACAACATTACAGGAACTTATGAAGTATCTAGAACAATCGCTGTAAATTACAAAATCGACTATGTTGAAGGTCAAATCATTACTCTTGATAAAGCTGAATCTTGGACAAAAGCTGGTATGTTCACACCTGAAACATTTGGCGAATACGAATACACTTTTATCCCTGAAAACAAAGTTGCTGGTCACGAAGTCGATTACGACAACGAAGAAGAATGTTACGAACTTGGTTGCGAAGACTGTGATCAAGAGTGTGAAGTGTTATTGCCTGCCGGAACAAGATTCGTTATTACAAGAGTTGCTACTGATTTAGATTTCGAAGAAATGGGTTACTACGAAATCAATATTAAATTCATTTAGAAAGGACGTTAACTATGCAATACTCCGTTTATCGATTTATTGAAGATGATCTAAAGACAACACCGAATAAATTTGCTAAAGCTATTGGATCAAAACAATCTACTTTTTCAACATGGAAATCTCGGGAAAAATCTGTTAATGAGCTTCCAATCCAACTCTTAGTTGATTTAGTCGCTGAATCGGGACTTCCGTATGAAGAAGTCATTAACAAGCTAATGAAATACGAGATTGACTACGAGACTGAAAAAGCTGGGATTGATCTCAATGGGTAAATTTATTGATCTATCAAATCAACGCTTTGGTCGCCTTCTAGTTATTGAACGAAACGGCACTGACAAATATGGTCATGCCACCTTTCTTTGTAAATGTGAATGCGGAAACGAGAAAACCGTCGATAGCGGTTCACTACGAAACGGACTCACCAAATCATGCGGTTGTCTTCAAGCAGAGAAAGGTCCTCCTGCAATCAAAGCACGGCAAGTAGTAAAAAATGGGATCAAGCCATCTTACTTCCAAACTGATAAACCACAATCAAACAGCCAATCTGGTGTTCGTGGTGTTGTTACTTACAAGCAAGCGGGTAAACTAAAATATCGAGCTGTTCTTACTGTGAATGGTACTGTTTATCAAAAGGCTGGTTTCAAAACGATTGACGAAGCTGCTGAATATCGTAAATATCTAGTACAAAAATATTTACCTAAAGACTAGCCTAGCTGGTCTTTTTTCTACGTGATAGCCCCAGTTAACGTAGCTTTTTTACTAGCTTTTTAGTAAACGGATTCCGTTCATATAATTCTCTCGTTGCAATATTAATGACGATCACTACGCCGTTGACTTCAGCAGAATAATGCACGTCATCCCACTGCCTATATTTTCTAAGCCGCTGATAGCCGTACTCAGCAGCTATCTCGCTGATTATTTTTCTTGGCATAGGCTATCCAATCCTCAAATCTTCTGATTTTACAAACATGCCGTTGATCATTTTCCCGTCTCGACCTTCTATTTCGCCATACGCGCTCAAAACACACTCGTATATGTCCATGTCGTTCTGCAAAGCTAAATTGAGTAACGCAATAACCGAATCGCCTATCGCATCTCTGAGGGCATCTTTATCGTCTCTGATGACTGCTGCCGAAACTTCGCCGATTTCCTCAAAAATTTTTAACATCTGCTTTTGTGGATCAGCTTTATCGATTCCGCGCTCTTTCGACCACGCTTCAATCATCTGTATTAGTTCGTCCATCATGTTCTCCTAACTTTTTTCGTACGTATTTTCGGATTCAAATTGTATTTCCTCCGACAAAACGCGATCACTTTAAAATCCATTTTTAATTCGTCTCGAATTTCTTTGCTTAACTTCT
>OKKI01000384.1_pt1 | contig 4468 bp, 11 predicted proteins | sample 1609761 | NCBI WGS metagenome assembly OKKI01 (sample SAMN04436590, study PRJEB24849) | human gut metagenome | biome: human gut; feature: NICU; material: stool | host: Homo sapiens | place: USA: Saint Louis, MO | collected 2009-10-29
GATGGCTTGTTCTTTTTCCAAGAATACAGTGAATTCCTACTAAAGTTTAATTTCTCTTCAAGTTCAACAATTGAAATGTGTTGTTTATCAGCTAACATTTTTACTCGTTCAAAAATTGTCATAAGGCTGCTCCTTTATGCTTAAGAAAAAAATTAAAGATAATTATTGACATCTACAAAAATCTTTAATATACTATGTTCATAAGCTAGTTAGTCAGCTTAAAAAAGACATAAGAATAGTGTAGCAACTAACCTCAACGTTTGGCGACGGATAAAAGGTTAAAACGGACTTTCTATAGTCTTGTTTAGCTATATCTTCATTCTACAGATATCTTTAAAAAAGTCAACGATTTTTAGCTAATTTATTAACTAGCTTCCATTTAAATGAAGGAGGTAATCATATGTATGTGACGGATTTTGCAGAATTGGCAGAAGTTATGATGAAACGCAAGCATATTCAGTTGAAAGACATTGCTGAACATATCGGTACATCATCTGTTTATGCTCGTCAAATTATCGAAGGCTATCAGCGCGGTGAAAAAGCAGATTTTTATAAGTTGAAAATCGCGGACTTTTTAGATATTGATCGAAAATACGCAAATGTAAAACAGGAGGTGTAAACATGATACAACAACCGGAAATTCCTGTATCCATCAATATCCAATTCGATAACCAGTACATGGAAAAATACGCAAAAGAGTATATCAGAGAACTCTTTGACCAATTTTTGCGTCCAGAGTGGTTAACGATTGCCGATATGGAAAAAATCACACGACGGAAGAGAGCATGGATAATGGAATACATTGTTTATGATCCATACGTAAGAAATAACAAATTGGCTAAAAGAGATACAGATGGTAAATGGATTTTTGACGCTGAAAAGATTCGGCTATTCTTAGACAGACTATTCGATGATTTGCCTGACTACTAAAAATAAAGGAGGCAACAAAATGAACCAACTACACGAGGAGGTGAAGAGGAGGCAACAGCATGAATATAAAAGAGGCTATTGATGAAGCGATGCCGCAAGGTAAAGCAATTACGAGAAAGTCTTGGCAAGAAGAAGATCAAGCGCTGTGGGTAATTCCTACTAATACATCCGCTTGTATGATCCTTTACGATCCTAGAGAACCTGTAGAACAAAAGCTCATTCCGTGCTGGGAACCAGAAGCAACGGATTTGCAAGCGAATGATTGGTTAACTTACTAGTCTTTAGGAATTCATTATATATCGCAGTCAAGATATATTCAGATTCTTTTGGTATTAGGATTTCACTCATAAATTTTCACCTCACTTTCTAAAGTGAGTATACCAGAGAAGGAGGAACCAAAATGACAGAATTTAACAAAAAAGTATTAAAAAGCAAAACAGAAGCTGAACATTTTTTGAAAGAAAATGATGCTTCTGTAGAGGATTGTATGAATCTATTAGTTGGTATTTGTTTTTATTTGAATGGCTTAGGAGAAAAAAGTGGAATGACTGATAAAGAACGTTCCAACTTAGGTGTACAAATAAGCTATTTACAAGGGTACGCTAAAGGAATTGTCGATCGCGGTTAATCATCAGTATCTCCTATACTTACAAATCCTAGAGTAGGAGTTACGGGAGTGTAATTGGGGTCGAAATTGATTCCCTTGATAACCCCCAGAAGTTCTTGTTCGAACTGAAAATTAGCACATTCATTTTCCAAACTATAGTCCAGTGTGTAGATGTGGCGCCAGTCGGAAGACAATTGAAAGGCGTCAGTTGAACAAATTTGGATAATTGGTTTGTTGAAGGCATTTGCATACCCAAGCTCGTATGCCACGTTTGGATTATTGCGAGTTAAGTCAGCAATAACCAAATCAGATTCTTTAATTTGGTTATGGATATTATCGGTCATTACACCAGTTTGATTATATTGATCGGTTCTTTGAATTTTGATAAAAACATCATTTTTAGCGAACAGCTGATTCAGATTCTTAATAATTTGTTTTGAACGCAAATCGCTTTCAGAATCTTTCTTACCCATTGGAGTGATGAAAAAACACTTTTTAAGAGTATCCATAATGAATTTACCTCATTTCGTTTTTATAAATTATAACACAAAGAGTTAACAGTAAGGAGGAACAAAAAAATGAAAATTGAAGCAACGCCACAAGAAATAGCAGAATTGCTCCAAGCTATTGCGAGTAGCAAGGAGAAAAAGGTACCAAATATTCAACCTAATTTAACGATAGATGGAAATAAAATAATTTCTGGAAATATCAATTCGCAAGAATTAGCTAGTCAGCTTCATCAGGAATTAGAAGGTATCCAGCATCGTTTAAATAGGTAGATAGAAATGAGGTGAGAGAAATGGAAGGAAAACAAAGTAAAGGATTTTTTCAAGAAGGCGATTGTATTGAAGTCTCCGGGAAAATGATTGGATTTGTAGTAAAGGCAGATGAACAAACTTTTGGCTTAAGTAGAATTTTTGATGTTAAGGGAAAACATCTATTATGCCCAGATATTAGCATGTATTCAAATGAAGCCCAGCATTATACAGGGAAATACTGGATCAAGAAAGTGCCGGCTCCAGATGAATACAAGGTTATGGAGGCAGTTCCTTTTAGAGGTTAGTCTTAAATGAACTATCGTATCTAGTTTTATCGTCGATTATAGCTTTAAGAGAATGGTAGGTTTCTGTGTACAAATCATAAAGCTGCCAATCATCAGATGGGATATCTAATTTTGATAATTTGAGCAAAGTTAAATCATGTGCAAGATGATTTGGTTCAACATCAAAACCGTACCTTCCCACTTTATCGTGTGTATTCATAATTTTCACCGCCTTATCAGTTATTTCAGCAGGCCACCTGCTGATAAGGAAAGTATACAACAGAAAGGAAACTGGAAATGAAAAAAATCTATTGGCTACGACGACTATTGCTACTTATTACAATGTTCGGAGTCGGAGCTGCAGCGACAGGAGTAACGCCTACATGGATCAAATTCATTTTAATTGCTGGAGGTGGCGGCTACTTACTTTTGATGGCAGAGTTCGAGTATGAACAACAAAAGAGCCTACCTCGGGCGCAACCGAAGTAAGCAAAGGTTAATAAGTCTATCTACACGGAAGTATATCACATTTTTTAAATAGGAGGTAGGAGTAATTGGTTAAAAACAGAGTTTTACTGAGTGAGTTGAACGAAGGAGCGCTTCAAGAACGGTTCGATTTTGAATTGGAACAGGTAACAAAAAACATCTTAGACCCAAATACAGACCCAGATAAGAAGCGAAAGATCACAATTGATATTACTGTTTTATCTGATGAATATCGTGAAGATATGGTGTTTGATTGTCAAATTAAATCCAAACTTGCGCCACGAGAGAATGTATCTTCAAGAGTGCTTATTGGGAAAAATGCAAAAGGTGAAGTTGTGACAAACGAATTGAAAAGTGGACAGCGAGGCCAAATGTATTTTGATCCAGAAGATTCAGAACTAAAAGATGATAAAGGAACGCCAGTTACTGAGATTGAAAAAATCCAAGAAACTGAGAAAATAAAAAAATTTAAAACGAATTAGGAGTGATCTTTTATGACAGAAACAAGTAGAGAAGCTTTAGAGTATGCAGTTGAGCTTCGGGAAAAACAAGATGTAATTTTTTATGAAGATGGGAAAACTTTCTATGATCGGAACAAGGCAACACTAGCTGAATTAAGTCCAATAAAAAGAGCGGAACCATTGGAGGTTAATTCCTTATCAGGTTTGGTTGATTATATGAAATCAGAATTTCGTTCGATGGAGAATGATAAAAAATTATTGTTGCATGTAGAAGGCCCAACAAAAGTAGTGATTTATTCTGAATTGGACGATGATCGAAAACGTGAAAGTGTAATTGAAGCAACAGCGTTGCTAGATAAATTTCCGTATGGTCGTTTCATGAATTCCGAAGATTTTATTATCAATGTTCAATCATTAATCCAACGTGATCTTGACGCAGAAGCAATTTTGGCATGTGCAAGTTCTATTCGAATTGAAGGTGGCGGCGATTTAACAGACAACGGAATTTCTCAAACGGTGACTGTTAAAGAAGGTGCAGCGACGCTTATGCAAGCAGAAGTACCAAGCCCAGCAGAATTGAGACCATATCGGACATTTTTAGAAGTGGAACAACCATCCAGTCCTTTTGTTTTTAGAATTAATAGACTGGGTGAATGTGCTCTATTTGAAGCTGATGGCGGCATTTGGAAGCACGAAGCAATGGAAAACGTGAGTCAGTATTTAGTAAATGAATTAAAAGAATTGATTGATAGTGGAAGTTTAACAATTATTGCGTAACCCAAAAACTCGCCCTGATTCAACGATCATAAGCGAGCGAATAAAAGGATTACCTATCTAAGGAGAGAATAACATGATTAACGAGAAAATTCAACGAATGTTAAAGGAATTACAACGGGAATGTGAAAAGGAAGGTGTATCAGCACTTTGTACACTCCATAAAGA
>OKKI01000396.1_pt1 | contig 4235 bp, 4 predicted proteins | sample 1609761 | NCBI WGS metagenome assembly OKKI01 (sample SAMN04436590, study PRJEB24849) | human gut metagenome | biome: human gut; feature: NICU; material: stool | host: Homo sapiens | place: USA: Saint Louis, MO | collected 2009-10-29
AACAATTCAAAATTCTTCAATCAATAATTTCTCTTAAAGATAAATTAATAAATGGCAATATCTTTGACATCGATTTTCTTTGTTCTTCTAGAAAAGTCATACTTATTTACAATTAAAAGCACTTTCTTTTTGCTTTTATCACACAAAAAAATACCGCAAAATAAATTGCGGTACAGCTTAAAATTAATTACGATTTTATTTTTAGTCTACAAATTCAAATTCAAATTTGTCGATACGAACAAGATCACCATCTTTGGCTCCGCGAGCTCTTAAAGCTTCATCGACTCCCATTGATCGAAGTTGACGAGCAAAGCGCATTACTGTCTCATCATGATCAAAGTTCGTCATCTTAAAGAGTTTTTCCAATTGTTCTCCACTAAGTACCCAAGTTGCATCAGGTTCACGTGTAATGGTAAATTCTGGTTCATTCGATTGGAAGCCGTAGTTTACAGTATCTTCTTCTACTTCTTCGTCATACAACAAGAATTCTGGTGTCACTTCTAATAGATCCGCCGTCGCATTTAGCAAATTATCTAAGCCCTGCTTTGTAATTGCTGAGATTGCAAAAACAGGAATATCATCAGCAAATTCATCTTTCTTATCCTTCTTCAAAGCATCTTTAAACTTCTTCAAGTTTTCTTCAGCGTTTGGCATATCCATTTTATTAGCAACGATAATTTGTGGACGCTCTAACAAACGCAGATTATGTGAACCTAACTCTTTATTAATTGCTTGATAGTCTTCGTATGGCTCGCGCCCTTCCATTCCGCTCATATCAATCACGTGCAAAATAACCCGTGTGCGCTCAATGTGTCGCAGAAATTGAGTTCCTAAGCCAACACCTTGCGAGGCACCCTCGATCAAGCCGGGTAAGTCGGCAGCAGCAAAACTGCGACCATCACTGGTTGTTACCATACCTAAATTAGGTACTAACGTAGTGAAATGATACGCACCAATTTTCGGACGTGCAGAAGAAATCACTGACAGGATCGTTGACTTTCCAACTGATGGAAAACCAACTAAACCAACATCAGCTAGGACCTTCAATTCTAATTCAATGTTGCGTTCTTGTCCGGGCTCACCATTTTCAGCAAGCTCAGGTGCAGGATTTCTCGGTGAAGCAAAACGTGTGTTGCCACGGCCGCCGCGTCCGCCATGAGCAACAATCAGTTCTTGGCCATTTTCGATTAAATCACCAATTAAAGCTCCCGTATCAGCATCACGAACAGTTGTGCCTGGTGGAACGCTGACGTAAGTATCTTCAGCCCCACGACCATGCATTCCTTTGCTCATGCCATTTTCGCCTGGAGTAGCTCTAAAATGACGATTGTAACGAAAGTCCATCAGTGTACGCAATCCTTCATCCACCACTAAGATGACATCGCCGCCACGTCCGCCGTCACCTCCAGCTGGCCCGCCATCTGGCACATATTTTTCACGACGAAAGGCGACCATCCCATCTCCGCCCTTACCGGCTTTGACATCGATCGTTACTTGATCTAAAAACATGGACATTTTCGTGTCCTCCTTATCTCTTTATTCTATTGACTAATGAATCTCCACATAAACAAAGTCTCGTTTATTGTAGCTAGATTAACTGAAAAAGTCCATTCTTATTGATAGAAGCTTAAAAAAAATTTGGTGCTTTCAATTTTTTTAGTAGTTTTCCGTTAAAAATTTTTCTCAGGTAATATCTTTTGACAAAAAAATTGATGCGTTGCACAATAAAAAATGTAAGGCGTCAAGCTTTGCTTGATATAAAAAAGGAGGAACTTTTGGTTATGACAGTAAAAGTAGGTATTAATGGATTTGGACGTATTGGTCGTTTAGCTTTCCGTCGGATCAAAGAAGTATCAGACGATATTGAAGTAGTAGCAATCAACGACTTAACAAGTCCTACAATGTTGGCACAATTATTACAATTTGATTCAACACATGGCACATATCCTGGCACAGTTACTGCGACAGAAGATTCAATCGTTGTTGACGGCGAAAAAACTCGTGTATATGCTGAACCAGATGCAAGCAAAATCCCATGGGTAAAAGAAAATGGCGTAGATATCGTGCTTGAATGTACTGGCTTCTATACTTCAGAAGAAAAAGCACAAGCACACATTGACGCAGGTGTAAAACGTGTGGTTATCTCAGCTCCTGCTGGACAAATGAAAACAATCGTATACAACGTAAATGATGATACTTTGGACTCAAATGACAAAATCATTTCAGCTGGTTCTTGTACAACAAACTGTCTAGCTCCTATGGCTTACTTCTTAAATGAAGAATTCGGTATCGAAGTTGGTACAATGACTACCGTACATGCTTACACTTCAACTCAAATGTTGTTAGATGGACCGGTTAAGGGCGGTAACTTACGTGCTGCACGTTCAGCTGCTGATAATACGATCCCACATTCAACTGGTGCTGCCAAAGCGATTGGCTTGGTAATCCCAGAATTGAACGGAAAATTACAAGGACATGCTCAACGTGTTCCCGTTGTTGATGGTTCATTGACAGAATTGGTTTCAGTTCTTAAAACAAAAGTTACTGCTGACCAAGTGAACGAAGCGATCAAGAAACATACAGTTGACAACCCATCATTCGGCTACGATGATCGTGAAATCGTATCTGGTGACGTCATCGGAACAACACAAGGATCAATCTTTGACCCAACTCAAACAGAAGTAACTTCTGCCGGCGACTATCAATTAGTTAAGACAGTTGCTTGGTATGACAACGAATACGGCTTCACCTGCCAAATGATTCGTTTGCTAGAAAAATTTGCAAACCTATAAAATTCAAATAGTTTTTTAAGGAGATCATTTTCGATCTCCTTTTTTTATGCTCGTTTCTATGAATTTTTTGAAGTAAAAGTCACCTTTTTTTCATAGGAACTATGTTAAAAGTTTGTTATCATAGGAATGATAATAAGTTTGAAAAGGAGAATTATATGCAATTCAAAAAAATAATGATCGGTGCAAGCTTAGCCTTGTCAATTGGGCTATTTGCGGCTTGTAGCAACGATACTGCTACGAAAGATACAAAAGAAAGTGCAACAAAAACAACAGAATCCAGTGTAGATTTAAATAAATTGGATCTGCCTCAGCTCAACGACAAAGTCACTGATGATGAATACTTAGTTGAACTTGTTACAACTGAAGGAAACGTAAAAATCAAACTTTTCCCAGAACAAGCACCAAAAGCAGTAGAAAATTTTGTGAAGCACGCTAAGGATGGGTACTACAAAGACACTCCTTTTCATCGCGTGATCAAAGACTTTATGATTCAAGGCGGTGATCCAAAAGGTGATGGCACTGGCGGAGAAAGTATTTGGAAAAAAGGCTTCAAAACAGAAGATTCCAATCAACTTTATAATATCCGTGGTGCCCTTTCAATGGCTCGTGCAGAGTCACGCAGCAGCAATGGCAGTCAGTTTTTTATTGTAACTAATAACGAAGATCAAAGCGATGGTTTGGCGATTCAATACTATCCTGAGAAAATCATTGAAGCCTATAAAAAAGGTGGCGCGCCACAACTTGATGGCGAGTATACCGTATTTGGACAAGTCACTGAAGGTATGGATGTAGTCGATAAGATCGCTAGCGGCGAAGTGAAAGATAATGGTTCCGGAGAGAAATCTACACCTACAGAACCAGTCAAAGTTACTGAAGTGAAGGTTTTGCAAGAACCTAAGAAGTAGTCAAAAAGAACCGAATTTTCTCGAAGGAGAATTCGGTTCTTTTTTAAATTATTTTTTTTGTTCCTTATCGCCAACAATAAAGGTAAATTCACATTCTGTTACAGTCTTATCCTCCACTGTCGCCCATGCTTTGGCAGTTCCCACCGGTCCTTTGACCTTTTGAATATCAAAATTCAAGAATAAGGTATCGCCTGGACGTACGAATTCCAAAAAATGTGCTTTATTGATGCCGCCGATATACGCAGTCTTCCCTTCGAATGCTGCTGATTTCAGAATTAATAATGATCCTGCTTGTGCCAACGCTTCAACAATCAGTGTGCCGGGCATGATTGGTTCACCTGGGAAATATCCTTGGAAAAAATCTTCATTCATCGTTAAATTTTTCATCGCTGTGATATGCTTTTCATCTTCAAATTCTGTGACTGCATCTAAATAATAAATGGGAAAGCGATTCGGGATCGCAGCCATGATTTCTTCGACATTCATAATTTTTTTCATTTTGCACCTCTATGAATATTTTATTTGATTATCAAACTAT
>OKKI01000417.1_pt1 | contig 3726 bp, 5 predicted proteins | sample 1609761 | NCBI WGS metagenome assembly OKKI01 (sample SAMN04436590, study PRJEB24849) | human gut metagenome | biome: human gut; feature: NICU; material: stool | host: Homo sapiens | place: USA: Saint Louis, MO | collected 2009-10-29
GCGATCACTTTAAAATCCATTTTTAATTCGTCTCGAATTTCTTTGCTTAACTTCTTTTCAAGCAACATCTTTACGACAGCAGCCTCTAAACCTGGGCGTTTGTCTAAATAGCGTTGATACTTTTCATCGTCGCTCATTACAACCGGTTCACGATATTCGATAATTCCCAGCAATTCATCCCGACGTTTTACTTTTTCTGGATCATTGAACCACTCTGGATTTAGTTCCTCGTCAGTTAGCATAAAAAGTTCACGTCTAGCCTGTCGTTGTTCTGGTGTTTTCTTACGCCTCATGCGGTCACCGCCTTACGTTGCAATCGACTTCTGAGAAACGTGAGATAGTATTCAGCATTCGTCTTGCTGTAATCAACTTGCTTGGTGACATAGCGCATAATGTATCCTGCCATCATCAAGCAAAAACGATGTTCGAGTTCTTCTTCGGTACACTCCCTTCGAACCATTGTCCGTAAACGCTCAAAGTAGTCGCCTAGAAGTTCTTTCTCTTCATCGTCTTTTGCTGATTCGCCCAAGCGTTTGATGATTTCTAACCATTTCATGCGTTTTCCTCCAAACTGTCACTATAGGCTTTCAAAGCTACTACATCTCGATCATTCAGTCGCTTTTTGCTTGCGTATTCTTCGAGCGTTAAGTTCGGCGAAAAGCGGAGTTCCTGCTCGTAATACGTGTACAACGTTTGGCCGTAGTTTGTTACTTGCTTGAACGAGTTGCGGCTCTTAGTCTTATTGCTTGGCTTAGCATAATGACTTTCAAGCTGGCGCTTCACTTTCTCAACGGTATCTAATTGCTTGTTTTCCCAGCTTCTTAGCACAGCGTCAAGATATTTATAGCTTCTAGCGCCATGCTTCAACATGTCATCAATCGCTAAAATGATAATTTCGTCCTGACCTCCAAAGTCATTTACCCAATGCTGAATGGATTGAGTAATGAATGGTGCTTCTGCTGGGTTGACTTGATTGAGCCAATAACGCACAGCACTATCTTCTGAATTTTTAGTAATACTAGTTTCAGAAGCTTTAGTTTTATTTACTTTAGTTTTATTTACTTTACTTTGTGGATTAATGTCTACATTAACTCCCTTTACTTGTGAGTTATTGTCAGCATTAATAACGTATTGTGTTGGTTTTGGCATTTTCCTTCTTTTCGTTGCTTCAAAATAGTTGTCTTGGATTTTTTTGCTGGTCAATACCTTAGCCGAGTTAAACAGGTCTTTATTAAAAAATTCCCATGTAACTAAGCGGTTGACAACTTGCTCTAACAAATCCTTGCTGGTGCCCGGTAGTCTTTTCAAAAGTTTAGCTTTGGTCAGGTCATTCCATACAACGAAGTATCCTTTTTCATATACCGCGCATAACAGTTTGATTACTGCAAGCTCACCTTTGATACCAAATTCACCAGCAATGGCTTCTATTTTTTCATCTTCAAAAATGTGAACATCAAGAGGAAAATAATCAAGACCGTTCTTTGTTGGTCTTGCCACAGCTTCACCTCCAATTCAGAGGGAGAATTATCTCCCTCGTTATTTAAGTGGTGGCTTTGTATCATCAAATAAAGCCGTCTGTTCTTCTGTTTGATCATTTGATTGATCAATAATAGGCTCCGCTTCTTTTCTTTCAGAGCCATCTTCTATTTCTGTCTCAGAAATGATGCTGCCATCTTCTGTAACATCATTAACAATCGTTTCGTCAGTAATCGTCGCTTTCTGCATCTCAATAGATAATATTCCCCATTTAGAAAGCATATTTCGTAATACTGTCTTCTTGGCCATAGCATCGTAATCGTTTTTCCATCCAAAATCTGATTTGCTAAACTTCTGTTTGTGCCGTTCGATTTCTTGCTTCGTCCAATAAACAGTCTTTTTGAATCCGTTTAGTAACTCAAAATATCCTACATAACCGATTACCTGATTTGACTGTCGTCCGCTTTGATCAAACTCAAATTCTTCTGTTAGACGATTCCAACCTTTCAATTCACCTTCATAGACTTCAATCACATTAAGTGCTTTATACTGTCCTGATCGTTGGGCTAATTGAATGTATCCTTTGTATCCGAGCTGAAATTGAGCTTTTCCACGATAAGGAACGATCCATGCATAACCTAAATTTTTATCTACAGGTAAATCTAATGATGCTGCTACCATTGCACTAGTTATAATGCTCATAGGTTCTACTGAAGATAAATAGGAATCATTGCTTACTAAATTAAGAACACTGGCCATAAAACCATCTGACTTATCTTTTAATACATCTTCAAATTTTTTTCGCATCGTCGGCGTATTCATTAATGCTTTCAGACCCAATTTGCTTGGATTAACTTGCTTCTGACTATTTTCTGCAAGCTGATTTTTTAACGAACTGTTCGTTGCCATATTAGCCAATCTCCTTTTCAACTAATTTTTTATAACTTGATATTTTGTATATGCTGGAATCATTTGCAACTTCAGGGTATTTCTCAGTCAATAGTTTCTTGTCTAATGTCATTCTATTTTGTTGTTTCCAAGAGATGACATGTTTAGGAGAAATCCCTATTACTGCATTCCTTTTCCCTAGCTCTGATTTAATTTGATTATCAATTTCTTGTATTTGGATCTTGATTGATTTTTCAGTTTCTTTTAGTTGCTTTTTACTTTCAATTAATTCATCAAAATGATTTGAAAGAGTAATTTCGTTCAATCCTTCTTCGTTATAATGAGCATTCAAGAATTTTTTAGTGGCATCACTGCCATCAATAGATGGTTCTATGCCTTTAATTACATTTTCTTCCCAAAATCCAATTAAGCGTTTGGTGATTGAGTCAATCAATTCTTGATCTCGTTCAATGCGTTTCCAGATGAATTTTTGACCACCGATCAATACAGCAAAATAGCAATAATCTCTATCAAGAACATTCATATAATGTTGTACTTGACACAGATAACTAAGCGGGACTTCCTCACCATCCCATTCTTTGCTAAGAAATTGATTCGCTGTTTTGCACTCCAATATCGCTTTTTCTCCTACTACATCACGATCAATATTCGCTCTAAGAAATGGATATTCTGGATGTTCAAATACTTGATTACGCCGACGGACTTTTTTTCCAGTCCGCACGGCGAATTCTTTTGCTACAACCTCTTCCAAAACCGTTCCCCAATAAGCTGGCTCGCTGTCTGATTCAGATAATCCAACCTGTCCTGTTTTTTCTAACCAAATTTGATAGGCAGATTTCCATTTATTTAATCCCATAATGGCTGCTACATCTGAACCGCCTATTCCTTTTCTGCGGTCTAACAACCAATCTATACGAGCCATTTTCATTATTGAACTAATCATCAGCCCATCCCTCCATGTTCTCTGGCTTATCTTCTGCCCCTGATTGAGTAACATTTATGAAAACGTGGTTATCAGGATCAGCCATTGCAGTGTCATAATCGAAACTCATTCGAATTCACCTTTCCTAATACGTTCAAGGACATCTGGAATATCGTTTACATTATTAAGAACAAAGGTATGATCGGGCATAGTTTTCCCCGTTTCCATCCCCAATGCCTCTAATCCTGCATTCCTTAATAGTTTCACGGGAACCAGTAACTTGTTGTCTAATTCACTTTCTTGAATCGCTAAGAGTGCAGCTACATCGGGTAATCCACCAACAAGCAGTTGTAAAGCATTCGCTTCTTTATGGAGTGTACAAAGTGCTGATACACCTTCCTTTTCACATTCCCGTTGTA
>OKKI01000479.1_pt1 | contig 2758 bp, 3 predicted proteins | sample 1609761 | NCBI WGS metagenome assembly OKKI01 (sample SAMN04436590, study PRJEB24849) | human gut metagenome | biome: human gut; feature: NICU; material: stool | host: Homo sapiens | place: USA: Saint Louis, MO | collected 2009-10-29
AAGAAGTCAATAAATTTCCCTAACTGAAAATCATAGTTATAGAACTTATTGTAGAGAGGGTTGTTACCATCAAAATATTTTTCATTTGGGCTATCTTGACCATGATGAGTACCAGATGGATAGACACCAATAAAGAAGGGTCCTTTTTTATTTTCCTGAGAACGTAAAAAATATTGCAGTGCATTAAATGTTTGCTTATCCGTCATTCTGTCTCGTTGATAACCAATAAAATCACCCATACCAAGAACCTTATCAAAATTAAGTGTCTTCAACATTGTATTGAGTGGGCTATTTTTTTCGGTGGAAGCTATAAAATAACTTTTATATCCATACTCTTTTAATATATCAGGTAAAGATGTTTGACGGTGAAGGTAAATATTATTAATTTCTGCTTTAGATAATTGTGCGATACCTGTGCCAGCGTCAGTTAAACCATCTCGAAATTGATAACCAGAAGTTAACTGACCTCTTAATCCTCGGAATGTTGCAGCTGTATGGTTATAATAATTTTTGAAACTTAGTGCTTCAGTAGATAATTTATCTAAATTAGGCGTAACTGAAAATGCTCTTGGTTTGGCATTACCCATAATTTCAGATGAAAATCCCTCAGCAAATATTACAATAACATTACGGCCTTTGAAACTGTAGTTGTTTTCTATAGGGTTAATAAAAACACTTGTTTTTAAAAAGAATTTCCCTGCATCTCCGATCTTCTTACTAGGCTTAAAGGTTTGCTGTAAATAGAACAATTTTGCTGTTTCATAAAAAGCATATACTGGTCCCGCACTTATGAAAGAACACACGAGCAATAATACTATACAGAGAAGGTTGAATTTATAATATTTAATACGCTCGGTTAGAGCCCCTGAAGGCAAGGTAATGAATGAAATTATAATAAACAAAATAAAAACAAAAAAAACTTTAATTACCTCACCAATACCCAAGGATTCAATTTCTGCAGCATTCGACAAGGCAAGAGGCATCAAATATTGTCCTGAACTAAATAGCGACGCTGCCTGCACACCTAAAATGGAAAGATAAATTACCCATAAAATATTACTTACAAACTTTCTCTTTATCAGAAAGATTGCCACACTTATAAATGTGTATTCAATAGAAAATAAAAAAACACTATCCACCCTTCCAGAGTAAAGTAAAATACTCAAAAAAATACAGAAAGGCAAAATCATTCTAATAATAATTATAAAGTTCATGTTGAGTTAAACCATTTTATTTAAAATCTTTAATGCTATTAATTCAGCATTGCATCACCAGGGCAAGATTACGAAAGCCAGCTCCCCGCAAAAACTGATGCGAGGTAGTCTCTGTCCATATCTGCTCTTCTCATCTTACATCTTAACCCAGCCTTGAATACTTTATGTTTCGTCAAAATATTAATGCCGATATACCTGATCCCTGAAAATAATTCTGCTGCAATTCCTCTTCTTATTTTGCAGTGGTCTTCATTCATTACCACGCCCTGACGCCAGTGCAGCTTATTTTTCACGTGCCAGTGATTTCGAATCACTGTCGCAAACTTCTCTGCTGTTAAACCCGCAGAACTGATATAATATCTGACCGTCATTTCAGGCTCCTTCTTTTGTTCTGCTATTATTGACCGAAAGGAGACTGCCACGCATAATTTTATCAGTCCTTTCCATTAAAACGTGAAATCAATAAGTTTATCAGGAACATCGCAAACAATATGAAGACGGATGTCTTCTCTGCCGTGACTCTGTTCACTTATTTCGTAACTGCCATGCTTTGGATTATTTAATTCTTTCAGCGGGGATTATCCCTCAATGGCTTTATTAAGCCGCCCCTAATTTACTTTTACAGCGAATAAATAATCACCTCCCCCGTTTTTGTATCTTCTCTGCAATATCTTTCTGGCAACCCATCGCATCAGTTGTGATAATTTTTCCTTTAATATCCATATGTTAAGAAGTTCTGGGATAGCTGTGACCTCATTGAATTTCTCATCCGTCTTGATCTGTCCGATGACCAGACTGTGCATTGTTGAGAACGCACTAATGACATGAATCGCTCCCTTGCGGCGACTCTTGTCATAAGAATGCCGGAGTGTTTTTCCATCAATTGCGATGACGTCTTTATCATATGAAGAATAACAATCACGCATCCAGTTAATAAAGCACTCGTGAAATTTTGCAGGACTGATACAGGATACAACTCTGGCAATGGTATCGTGAGCAGGAATACCATGTTCAAAATCACCATATTGCTTCAAAAAAACGAGATGTGTTTCCCCAAAATCCTCTATATTTCCCAACCTTCTGCACCAAAAATAACGGCACAAATAGTCAACAGTAGAATATCCGATAATTTATGTTCCACTTTCCAGGCTTGTCTGTAATCGGGGATAATAGAAATATGTTCCATCAATTTTTTAAGTTCCATTTTGTTCTCCTTAATTATGTAAGGAGTATTTGATCATGTATAAGCAATAAAAAACAGCTTTAGGTAATAAGGGATATCTCAATTTTTAAACATAAAATGCGAATTATTTAGTACAAAAAAGCAGCGTTACGTGATCTTTCCCTGCTATATAAGGTCAATTATATTATTGTTAATGCGTTTAATAAATAGATTCATACATAGCAGCTATATGCCTCCAGTTATACATATCTTCAGCATAATTTTTTAAATCTAATACTCGACATTTAAGATTTCCAAAAGACAAACTTTCTGCTAATAAGCTAAGTTGTTCAGAATCATTAAAGTAATGAGCTAAATTGTT
>OKKI01000603.1_pt1 | contig 1467 bp, 2 predicted proteins | sample 1609761 | NCBI WGS metagenome assembly OKKI01 (sample SAMN04436590, study PRJEB24849) | human gut metagenome | biome: human gut; feature: NICU; material: stool | host: Homo sapiens | place: USA: Saint Louis, MO | collected 2009-10-29
AAGACTGGTAGTGCAGCCTTTTTAGCCCTTAACTTTTTATACTTTCTTTACTGTTAAAAAAGACGTTCTAAGCATCTTAATCATGCCTAAAACGTCTTTCAACGTATAAATCTTATACTACTTTTTTACAAAAATGGCCTCCAAAACACTGTAGAAAATGCCAGCCATCACAAAAATCATCCAGCTCATACCCCATGCCCCGCTCAAAAACGACCAGCCTAAGTAGATCATCACAACAATTGGCCAATAGACTCTCTCCAGCAAATGCTTCGTACGTGCTGAGTCACCATATTTTGCCTGCATCGCATTGGGGCCTAATTCATCTTCATCAGCGATAAAGTATTTTTCCTTAATAAATTTATCAAAGCTATTGTAATTGATACTGCCGTAAATAATTAGAAACACCCCAATTGCCAAAAAGAAGAACATCACGGGAATTCCGTATTCCGCGTAGGTAAACATTTGGAAAAAGAAAATCGGCGAGATACTTAATACACACAGACAAATCCCAAATACTAAGCTGACTTGAAAGCTTTTTTGATACCCCTTTTTCAACTTTTGAGCCTCTTTATTCGTGTCAATCGGGATATAACGATCATTTAATTCTGAATTATTTTTTGAAAACTGCATCCCATTATAAATAATAATCCCAACACTGATAGCGATCATAACAAAAAACAATAAAAATCCCATCATCTCAGAACCACGGATGCCCAGTCCAATCAATGCTCCAACCGCAAGCAGGCAACCACTGATCCCTAAGCTTAAACCCATTGCATCTTTCTTACGTTCGGTCAAATACTGATACATCTCGTCTTCGTTGATTCCATTTTCCGGTTCTTTTTCACGAGAAGCAAATTCTAATTCTTCACGTAATTCATCAACGGAGCCAAACTCACTGATTACCTGACCAATCGCTTCGTGCTCGCTCTTTCCTTCATCTATTAACGCTAAATAGTGATCTTCCATTATTGTTAAAATCTCTTGTTTTGCTCGCAATACTTCTTTTGTTTTTGGAAATTCAAGAAATAATGTCTCTACATAATTTTTGATCGTATCCATTTTTTACCCTTCTTTCATAAATCGGTTCACAACTTTTTTGGTTTGCTTCCATTCATCCCGCTTTTCTTCCAAAAAAGCCAGTCCTTTATCTGTAATCTGATAATACGTTCGTTTTTTACCATGGGTAATTTCTCCAGGATAAGAATGGACGCCGAATACAGTGTCGTCTCCTTGATGACATAGATTTCTCCGCTTACATCTCTAATTTTCTGGGAAACAGCATATCCGTAGGAATCGCCATCCTTCAGTACGGACAAAATGATGACATCATTGTATCCGCGAATCCCATCGCTAGAAATCATTTTGCCACCTCCTGAGATTACTTCATCTGTCGTTGTAATCATTGTACGCTAATTACTACGACAGGTAAAGTAAAATATTTTTAAATTTTCGAAAAGTATTTTC
>OKKI01000702.1_pt1 | contig 1043 bp, 1 predicted proteins | sample 1609761 | NCBI WGS metagenome assembly OKKI01 (sample SAMN04436590, study PRJEB24849) | human gut metagenome | biome: human gut; feature: NICU; material: stool | host: Homo sapiens | place: USA: Saint Louis, MO | collected 2009-10-29
CTTTGCAGGCTTTCGTTAATTTCATTACGTCTTTCTTCCGGCAGCACCCTGCGGTCGATTTCAATAACGCAAGATTGCGGGACAATATTCGGCGCGCTGCCGCCGGTAATGGTGGTCACCAGCATAGAGGCGTTGCCCAGTAAATCGTGATGCTTTTGCTTCACCCGCTGACACTCTGCCAGCACCCCCGGCAGGAGCCGCGCCATTTTGTCGATGGCGCTGTCCGGATTGCGCGTCTGTGCCGTGCGTGGTCAAGCGGGTTCGGCTCACCCCTTTATGCGCCACGCAGATCTCCAGCGAGGTCGGCTCGCCGATAACGGCGTAATCTGCCTCGACGCCCTGCGCCACAAAATGTTCCATCCCCAGGTTGATGCGCTCTTCATCAACGTTGAACAGTAAAACAATTTCACCGTTGAACGCGTACTGCCGTCGCTGAATCAGGATCGCCGCGTACATCATTGCCGCAACGCCGGATTTCATATCTGCCGCCCCGCGGCCAATAATACGGTCACCATCAATGACGGCGGCAAAGGGTTCCACCGACCACCCTGCGCCGCATGGCACCACGTCAGAGTGTCCGTTGAGGATCAGCCGCTTGCCTGGCCGCTGCCCTTTGAGTCGGGCAATCACGTTCGGCCGCTCTGCTACCGCCTCCTGTACTTCAACGTCAATGCCTTCGCCGCGTAATACATCAGCAATGAACAGCGCGACCGCTTTTTCATTGCCCGGCGGGTTTTCCGACGGGTGCTGTATCAGGCTGCACAGGAGCGTAGTCAACTCCTGCCGTTCATCGGCAGTTAATTCAATATCGGTCATAATAATATTCTCAGTTAATTAATAACTTTTGCCGCGGGCGTCGATAGTTATCGTTTCGCTCAATATTCCGTTACGGAAGGCATATATTTCATCGACAAGATTTGCGACCACGCAGCAGTGGTTGGGAATAATATGCAGCCGATCGCCAATAGCGAGCGATACTTTTTCCGGGTCATAGCGCAGATAGCCGTGTTCTTCATTAAGCTTAACCAGCGCGACGTCCGGAT